>OVXK01000152.1_pt1 | contig 25173 bp, 37 predicted proteins | sample 1732021 | NCBI WGS metagenome assembly OVXK01 (sample SAMEA4413051, study PRJEB24355) | metagenome | biome: human; feature: gut; material: faeces | place: United Kingdom | collected 2010 | reverse complement strand
ACGCGGTAAAATTTTACCACGTCGTGTAACTGGTACTTCAGCTAAATATCAACGTATGTTGACTACAGCTATCAAACGTTCTCGTCATATGGCATTATTACCATATGTTAAAGAAGAACAATAATATATAATTTATTGTCAAACCCCGTAGGCATAGGCCTATGGGGTGTTTTTGTGATTTTAGCATTGGATAAGTTCGCAAAAAATTCGCATAGTGTGAGAATTTATAAAATTTTGGCATAAAAAAAGAGGCAACCTCTCGGTCAACCCCTTAAAACGGAAAGAACAATAGTTCTTTCATAATATACAAGAGATGGAAAAGTATCTCTTGGAGGCATTCGCCTCTTTCCTTATATACTATATTAATTGCTCTTGGTGTAATAGTCAATCATTTTGTTGAGGGATAGGAAAAAATAAGATAAGGATGGTACATTTCTGTAATGTTTATATTTTCTATCTTTACGTTTTTTAAAGGCAATTAAATCGTTTTTTCTATTATTTTTAATACCTTCACTGCAATATTTAGAATGTAATATAAATAATGAAAGTATATCTATAATTGGTAAAACTTTTAAACTAACTTCTGATAAACCTTGTTTTTGACCAAGTCTTTTTAGTTCGCTTTCCGTTTTCAATTTATATCTAGGAGTTAAATTTAGTAATATGGGCTGACTATGAGCACACTTATTTCTAATATTTTTAGTGAATTTAATAAACTTACCTGCCTTTCTTAATTCGGCGTCATTGGTTCTATCTGAATAGAATTCCACAAATGTAGAAAATTGTCCGAAAGACATTAATTCTAAACACACCCACACTGGTGGATCTTCATAGTATTTTTGAAAACTAGGCATAACAGTGTTATCTCTTTTTATAACAGTAGAAAAAATTTTGTCTAAATCTCCTTGATGATTGTTAATAAAATCTTTCATAATTTGATAACCATCCTCTGAATCGTCATTAGTTATTTTTTCAAGAATGTCTGTTTTAAGTGAGTATTCAATGTCTAAACACATAGGTAATAACATGTAGCGTAATCTCATATCTAAGGTTGCTAAATCAGATAGTGCAGAAAATTCAAAGTTATAATTTCCACTATTATCTTTACGTATGTTTTTTCTGAAAGAAGATAATTTAAAAAAAGTATGTGTTGTTTTTCAGTATCTCTTTAGCTTTGTTTTCATTTATTTCGTTAAATAAAATACCTAGTGATTTTAACTTTTTAATTTGTTCTTCGTAGTTTAATTTTGGTTTTCTGCCCATTTTAACTCCCTATCCCCTCTAATTTATTCATCATATCTTGTGCCATTTTATCCGTAACATGCGTGTATATCTCTAAAGTTGTTTTATAATCACTGTGGCCAACTCTATCTTGTATCGCTTTTAGGTTTATTCCTAATTGCGCAAGTGTAGATATATGTGTGTGACGTAATGTGTGTGTTGTCACATGCTTGTTAATTGAACTTATATCAGTAGCTTCTTTAATAATATTATTCACCTTATTTAAGTCAATAGGGCTGCCAGCAGTGTTAGTAAATATATAACCTCTATCTATGAATTTAGCATTCCACTGATTTTCTTTTTTATTTTCTAGCATGAGCTTTTTAAGTAAATTAATACTTTGAGTTGTGAGGCCTATTGTTCGATAACTCTTACTTGTCTTAGTTGTTTCTTTAACGCCAAATGTTCCAGTTTCTGCATCAGTAACCCAATTTATTGTTCCGTCAATCTCTAGTGTTTTATTCTCAATATTTATATTGTCTGTCTTGATTGCTAGGAGTTCGCCAATGCGCATTCCATTGTTAATTTGAAATTCTACTAATGCTTTTACCATTTCATAGTTACGTTTACGTGTAGCATGACGCTTATGTTTAATTAGATAGTCGAAGCATTGAAGTAACTCCTTTACTTCGCTATCTTCTAAATAGTTATTACGTTTAGCTTGAAGTTCGTTTCTGGTTTGGGCTTTCTTAGGTATATCTATTTTATCTAACACACTAATATCGTGCAGATCATAATATTTAAACGCATATTTGAAAACGGAACGAATAACAATAACAAGAGATTGAACATGGCCAATACTATGTGATTTAGCCCATTCATTAATGATGTTTTGTAAGTAGGTGTGCGTAATCTTGCTGATGAGTACTTTGCTATCAATAGCATTTTTGACTGTATTAGCATTACTTTTCTTTTCTTTAATAGTGGTTGGTTTTGAACCTGAATGTGTCTTGTAATGTTCTAACCATTCATCGCACACATGGTGAAACGTTAATTTTTCAAGTTGTTTCGTGCTATTATGTTTCAAACGTTGCTCAATTATTTTATTTAATTCTAATTGAGCGTCCTTTTGGCTACGTACATTATTCTTGTTACGTGTAACTGATACTGTTTTATACTTGCCAGTTAAAGGGTCTGTATAGCGCTCTAAATAGCGATAAGCCGTACTATTGTTTTTGGTGATTTCACGAACCCACATTTGTCATCCCTCCTTGTCATCTTCGTCGCTTTTTTTCTCTGTAGTTTTTTAGATGGTCGTAGTTTTTCATTGAGATATTTAATATGTATAAAGTATTAATGATGGCTATTAGCAATATAATGATAAAGACAATAATTACTAAACTTTCGAATTTAAAAGGTAATTTGAGCAAAAAAATACCCTAATAATCCTAAATCTTATACTTATCGAATTTCAAAACATATCTCCAATGAAAGTTATTTTTTTTGAATAAAAAGGCTCATTTATTCGTTTTTGTATTCAAAAGACTGTAATTCAACATCGCTCATGCGTGCAATAAATAAATCAAAGTTTTTATCGAAAAACTCTTGTTTATTTTGTATTTTGGTGTATTTGGTATTCATATATGCGTGCACTAAATTTAGGATCATCTTTTTATCATTTTCAGTTAAAACGTTGTAATCTATATCTTCATAATTTGAATTAGTAATTAGTTCTCTTGGAAATAAAATTTCAAAATCGTTTTGCTTTAGATACCAATCGAGATCAAAAATTGGTTTGTTATATAGATGTTTTTGTAAATCTTCTTTGTTATTAGTAAAACTTATTTGTTGATTTTTTTGATAAATCACTCTATTTTTTTCAATTGATTCACTAAGGCTATAAAGTTTCTTTCTTTTATGATTATTCCATTTATTGTTGTATTCGAAAAATTCATCAAGTAATTTTTGGACTTGATTTATATCATAATCAGAGAATTCGTTTTTATCATCATACAAATAATTTGTGATGAAATCTGAAAAAAGATGAGTGGTTTTGATTTCTTGATTAGCTGTTTCAATGAAAAGTGCATTTAATATCTTAAACAAGATTTTTTTTGACGGTTTTTTTTCTGGATTGTTTTGCAATCTACTTATATAAGTAGGTGATACATTTGCTAGTTCACCTAGTTTATTTATAGATAACCCTAAATTATTTCTATATTCATCTAATAATTCTCCAAATTTCATTTATAATCACTCCTTTATATTAATATATTCTACAACTATCTGTGCGTATGTACAAATGAAAATACAAATAATTCATGTTGACACAATTATTGTTTGTTAGTATTATTGTATTGTACATATGAAATATTATAAAAAAAGAAAATGCATATGTACTTTTAAGGAGGTGGTTATATGCGTAATAATTTAAGTCTATTTATGGGAAGAGATCGCATTTCTGCGTCGAAATTAAGTATGGTTACTGGTATATCTAGAACATCTATACACGGTTTGTATCACGAGCGTACTGAGAATCCAGATACAAAAACTGTGATGAAGTTATGTGAACATTTCAACATAACACCAAATGAATTTTTTGGAATTATTGAAAAAGAGGGGGTTAAATAAATGCCTAGAACAAAGTTACAAGATTTTCCATTAAAAGAAAATACAGTTACAGAACCAAAGCAAGTTGTAGTAAATCCGTTGTTTGCGAAACCTAATGCACTAGCTGGTATTTTTGGAATTTCATATAGTTCGGTCAATCGTATTTTAAAAGAGTGGGAAAAAGATTCTAAAGGTGTTGATGATTTGTATTACTCGTTGTCATCAACAATGATTGTTGTCAGTATTCCTCGATTCGAGGAGTACATGAAGGTGCGTCATAAAAAATGGATGTAGGAGGCAAGGCAATGAAAATGTATTTAGCTTATATCTGCTTAGTTTCATTGTTAACAATTTTATTACTAGCAATATCTAACATGTATGTCGCTTTTAGCGTTTATGCTTGGCTAATAACTTTAGGATGTAATTTAACAGGAGGATTAGAAAATGAATAATGAACAAAAAGAAGTAATAGAACACTTGGTTTATCAACTTGAGTTAAGTGTCATGAATAATTTGGAAAGTTACGAACACACAGAATATGTTAATGGTATTGAAGTGGTTTCAGAGATCAGTCGTGAAAAGCACTTAGAATTGATAATGAAATGGTGCGCACAAGAATTAAAGAATAATTTTCAATTAGAGAAAGGAGAATAAAAATGAATTGGGAAATTAAAGATTTAATGTGTGACATTGAAGTGATAAAACAAAAAATTAATGATGTAGCTACCAAACATGCTTGGTTTGTTGAAGATAGATTTGTAAAAAATGAATTAGAAACAAAACGGGAACATATTAATTTTTCTGCTAGCTATTTAGAACATCGTATACAAAATGAACATACAGTTGAGTTATTACAGGTTTATTTAAAAGAGTTCGATGAACTTATACAAAAATTTCATGAAATAGAAAAAGCGTCATCTGATGTAAGTTTGGCGACAGAATCAGATGACGCAAAGAATTCAATAAAAGTAGCAGAGTAATATAGAAATTACACATTCTTATTATAACATCTTTGCTCTGTTGTTTCATTAAGAGGTGCAAAAAATGAATGAAATTAAATTAGAATATGACACACATGTTTCAGTGGTACATTATGAAAGTTTAGACTCACGTTCATTTAAGAGCTTTTCAAAACCTAAATGGAGTAAGTTAATTAATAAACTGTCTGTGCCTATAGAAGCAAATTATAAGTATGCACGTGGTGTTGCTGTTTACGGTGATATTAAAAACGGTGCAAATGATCATGATGAAATTATCAAAAAGCATCGCAATGACGTTAATGTCGTATACAGAGATGTGATTGTACTTGATTACGATGAAATAAATGATTTAAAGCAATTACATGAAGCAATCAGCTCAGCTTTAAGCAATGTTGCATGGTTTTGGCACACAAGTTACTCGCACAGAACTGAACAAGCTAGAATACGCCTGTATATCCCTCTAAATGAGCGAATAAGTGCAGATGATTATCGTAAATATTCAAAGGTATTAGCAAACAAAATTGGTCATAAAGTGGATGAAGGTTCATATCAGCCAAGTAGATGTTTTGCATTACCAGTTATTCAAAAAGGACACATATTTATTAAGCGAGTGAATGACTGTCCAATTATCGATGTTGATATGCTCGAACAGTGGTCAAAGGAGTTTGAACAATCAAATGGTAGTCCTAATATCAAAGGGTACACACGACGTGATAGTGCGTATTGGCGAGATATAGCTTTTGGTGTAAGTGAGGGAGAGCGCAATTCAACATTGGCTTCAATTACAGGTTATCTTTTGCGTAGGTATGTAGATCCAAACTTAGTTTATGGGTTAGTGAGTGCGTGGGCAAGTGTATGCAAACCACCTATTAATCAAAGTGAAGTAAACAATACTTTTAAAAGTATTTTGAAAAAAGATAGTAAAAGCAGTTAGAAATGGAGGTTTTTGTTTGGAAAATGTAACAAATGATGAAGTGTTTGAAATGATTGATAGTAGAACCGGTGTTTTAAATGCTAATGATTGGAAAAGTCAATTAAGGCGTTCTGCCACTACACAAGCATTGAAAAAAACGACTACAAATGCTGAAATCATATTGTGTAATGATGAGAGTTTAAAAGGGCTAGTACAATATGACGCTTTTGAAAAAGTAACCAAGCTGAAACGTCTACCGTATTGGAGGTCAAAAGGGGATGCGAATTATTATTGGGCTGATATAGATACCACACATGTGATTTCACATATTGATAAATTGTATAATGTGCAGTTTAGCCGCGATCTTATTGATACTGTAATTGAAAAGGAAGCATATCAAAATAGATTCCACCCTATTAAATCGATGATTGAATCTAAGTCATGGGATGGAATCAAAAGAATTGAAACGCTCTTCATTGATCATTTAGGTGCTGAAGATAATCACTACAATCGAGAAGTTACAAAGAAATGGATGATGGGTGCAGTTGCTAGAATCTATCAGCCAGGTATTAAATATGATTCCATGATTATTTTATATGGTGGTCAAGGTGTTGGGAAATCTACGGCAGTGAGTAAATTGGGAGGTCATTGGTATAACCAAAGTATTAAAACGTTTAAAGGTGATGAGGTCTATAAGAAATTGCAGGGTTCTTGGATATGTGAAATTGAAGAACTGTCGGCATTTCAAAAGTCTACTATTGAAGATATTAAGGGTTTTATAAGTGCCATTGTAGATATTTATAGAGCTTCGTATGGTAAACGCACAGAGCGTCATCCTAGACAGTGTGTGTTTGTAGGGACAACCAATAACTATGAGTTTTTAAAAGACCAAACAGGCAATCGTCGTTTTTTCCCTATTACGACAGATAAAAATAAAGCAACTAAAAGCCCATTTGACGATCTAACACCAGTTGTTGTGCAACAAATGTTTGCCGAAGCTAAAGTATATTTTGATGAGAATCCGACGGATAAAGCATTGTTGCTAGATAAAGAAGCGAGTGAAATGGCTTTAAAAGTCCAAGAAGCTCATTCTGAAAAAGATGCTTTAGTTGGAGAAATAGAAGAATTTCTTGAACGTCCTATTCCGTCAGACTATTGGTATAGAACGTTAGAAGAAAAAAGAGTGTCTGCGCATGATGTTATAGACCAAGACTATATTAAATTATATGGTGATGGTAAATTGATTGAATTACCGAATGCAAAACCAGGTGCTTATGTATGGCGTGACAAGGTATGTAGCATGGAAATTTGGAAAGTGATGATGAAACGAGATGACCAACCACAACAACACCATTTAAGAAAAATTGATGAAGCGTTAAGAAATACAAATTATTGTGACACTGTGAAAAAGCAAACGCGATATGGTGAAGGTATTGGTAAGCAATATGGCTTTAGTGTAGATTTAGCTTCTTATTATCAGAAACTTAAAGTTTAGACATCTTATTTTTAGGACAGTAAGACACTTATAAGACAAGTTTAAGACACCCGCAATCCCTTGTGGGAGTATATGCCATGCTATAAGTGTCTTGGTGTCTTGATAGTTTTTAGGGTAAAGTTTTATAAAAATTATTTACACAATATACAAAATATATAAATGTAGGTCGTAAACAGTGAGACAGTGAGACAGATTAAGTGAAGCCCTTGAGGGAGTAAGTGTAAAAAGAAGTTCATAAGTGTCTTGAATTGCTATTCGAATAAGACAGTGAGGCACCTATCAAAAATTAGGAGGAAGAAAATGAATAAAAATCAATTAAAGTCAGAAATTTTAGAATATATAAAGACGCATGATGGTACATCATTTGTAGAAATAGAACGTGTATTTGAAGAAAATAATTTTGATTACAAAGGTGTCGGCGCATATACAAGTGGTCAACATCCTAATGTTGTGTTTTGGGTTGGGTGGAATCAAGAAGCGTTTGATGTTATCGCTGAACTTAAAAAAGATGGACATATTGAGATGGATATTTGTGAGCCAATTGTTTATATGGTTGATGGTAAAGGTTTGGATTTGCCTATTGTAAGGTCGAAAAACATTAAAACAGATCATTGGCTACCTGTCACGTTTACTATTAGTAAGAAAGAAACGGAGTGTGTCTAATATGAATGACAAAGGGAAAATTTATAATCAACTTCATCATGATGCACCAATTCAAATTATACCAGCACCCGAAAATTTATTTGTCGAATATATAGAAGCTGATGAAGTATGGTATTCACCAGTTGTATGTATGGCTTTAAGTAAAGCGCATAATATTAATTTTTATGACAGTGATGATGTGGGGTGCATTGATAAAGCAGCCACATGTAGCATTAAAAAATTTAATCCTGAGACAGGTGAGTTTGAACAATTCAGCAAAATGGCTCAAAAGGAGATAACGCAATGAACATAGAAACTGTAGTAAATGAATTTGAAACACGAGCAGGCACGTTATTAAGGTATTACACAGGTTTATTAGAAAGTAGTAGAGAAACGCATTTCGCTTTCAAAATATATAATGATCCATTTGATATGGCATACGTGATGATGAATGGGAAGTTATTCGGTCATGTATATATTAAAGATTGTAAAGTAAGGCAATCATTTGAATTAGCGTCACCTAAGCACACTGAGGGGCTTATAAGAAGCATAGAGGGGCATTATGTAGGTTATGAATTACATGACGGTAAACAGCTTTCTATTAGCGATATGATGGCCAGTCAATTATTTGAAGATGAGTATTTTATGTATGGATTACAAACATATGCAGAATCAAATAATAGTGATGTGTTTGAGTACCTAGAAAATGGATTTGATACAGATACACTTGAGGGCATTCAATCGAGTAATACTGATGTGATAGCGAATATTGAAATGTTGTATCAGTTAGCTACGGGAATCAATGAACCAGCAACGGAATTAGTAGAGGGATTAAAATTAGTAACTGAGTTTGTACAAGATGAGAATGCGACACAAGAGGATTACACGGCGTTAGAACGTAAATTGAATGATCTAAAAGCGTCTTATTATAGTATAAGTAAATAATGTTATGTGGGGTCACATGTAGTGTGTGACTCCTTATAAAAAAACGGCAAGGTTTGTACAAGGTATAGAAGTTTAAAATGGTAAGGTTTTCGGAAGGTGTTGGCTTTTAAAACCCAAAAGTTTCCCAAAGGTGCGCAGACTCTGAGAACAATGAAATAGGAAGGTGTACAAGGTTAAAAAAGCGAGGTACAGAACTTTAAAATAGTAAGTTTGAGGTAGAAAGAAAACAATGTTTTATACCAGGGTTGCAAAATGGTGAGAAAAGGGGTAAATGCGAGCAATTGAATCAAGAAGAAGTGAAAAACCCAAGCTTTTCCGTAGGTTATAAGAATAGTGCGATTTTAGATAGGTACGAAGAATTGCGTCAAGAAGGAAACTAAAGGTAAGTGGTTTTTGATATTGATAAAAGTAATAAGGTTTTAATAAGGTATAAAAAATTTAAAAAGATAATATATGTTAATGTTTGTTATTTTTGAAGAGGGCAAAAGTTTTGTTGTTCGTATTTTGTTCGTGTAAAAAATGGGAACTTAAGTTCTATATAAACTACTACCTTTTACTACGGAATTTCTTTTGCTTATTGTTTTAAGAGGGATAGGAATGATGCTAAACACCTGATATAATGCGGTTTATAGCGAACATAAGTTTGATTTAGATGTGTGGAATTGGTATAATTAGAGTAAGCAAACAACAGAAAGCGTGGTGAGACAATGAGTGAATTTGAAGTAAAAGAAAAGACGTACAACTTACCGAATGAACACCGCCAAGTACTCAATGTGATAAGAAATACGTCTAATAAATATATTACTAAAACAAAGCTGCTTAATCAATTAGGATATGAAGTGAATAAGGCTAACAATAGATGGTTAACACAAGTCATTACAAGCTTAATCATTAATTATCATTATCCTATCGGATATAGCTATAAAAAAGATACTAGAGGCTATTACATCATTAAAACACAAGCTGATAAGATAGAAGCTATCAAAAGTATTAAGGGCTTAATTGAGGGCAGTCAGAACCGTTTAAAAGCCCTAGAAGAAATTGAAGTGTAACATGATAACTATGAAATGAAAGAGGGTAACATAAATGAAAACAAATCATTTATTTGAAAAATATTCCGATGAAGTAAAAGGCTACAAAGAAGAAATTAATAATTTAGAATCTAAAATTGAAAATACTACAAAAACTATTGAAGATCTATCTTCCAAATATAAAGACTATATAAAAGTTGGCAACGATAATGAGGCTGATAAGACGTTTAATAAGATTTCAAAATTAGAAGATGAGAAAGCAAAAGATAATAAAAGATTTGAAATTAAAAAGGAATTATTTAACAGCATTAAGCGCGAAAAACTCATAGACTTATTGTTGAATAGGAAGAATATTCCTGAGTTATATCAAGAGGAAGCACAAAGTTTAGCGCGTGAATTAGAAGGTACAATCAAACAGTTTAATAATGTTATTGATAAAATCAACAATATGAATGAAGAATATCGAGAAGATATGTATAAGTTCGATTCCTTGATAGATCAAAATGAAATGAAAAAAGATAATTTATTTAGACAACGATATGGCGAAGTGATTGTACTTTACCTCAACAACTTTCTTATTAATACAAAATCAATTCGTTTCAATGAACACAAAAAATTGGAGGTTAAGAAATAATGCAATTTAGTAAAACATTAGAAGCAATAAACAATGCTGAATTAGATGAAAACCAACGCTTATCTATTTTAGAAGCACTTAAAGAAGATGTGAACGATGAGGAAAAAAGAAACGTAAGAGATGTTCCAACTATTTCAGATTTAGCTGATAAAGTAAATATTAGAAAAAACAAATAGACAAAAGCCAAGCCTTAATTGGTTTGGCTTTATTAACTAGTGGGGTGGATAAATGAAACTGAGTAAATCTAAGAACGTTTTTTATTATCGTAATAGCGACAATAAATTATCTGAGTATCAACTATTAACGCAATTTAACCCAGCATTTATTAATAAAAAAATTAAGATGTGTGAATTCCAAATTGAAAGTATGTACCATATGAGTGCGTCGACCACAACATGTGATGAAATAATGGGGGTCGTGTCTGTCTCATATCCAATTGAAAAACTAGTTATCAAAATTATTGAAACAAAGGCAAGATTACAAAACTATAAAAATCGATCTATAAGTAATATGGTGTTGTTGAAAACGGTACTAAATCATTATACAGAAAAAGAGCAGAAGCAAGTTGTAAAATATATGCGTTCAAATGGACGATATAAGCCCTTCAACGTCATTGAACGCTTACAGGTTGATTTGTATCAAGCAAGTATTAAACAACGTTCAGAACGTCAAAAACAAAGAAATACAGCAATTGAAAACAGTAAGATTGCACGAGTAAATGCATATCACCAATCTTCATATGTAAAAGTGGTGTAACAATGGATAAAAAGCAAATAAAAGACTTCGTTTGTGATTATCATAAGCGAACTAGAAGTGATGTATTAATAGATGATGATATAAATACTGATGAATTCTTTTCAATAGGTGATGAAAATTCTAATGAATGGATGGCAGACGATAACATTGATGATCATATTGTAAAGAATCACTTAGAAATGATTGTTGACCAAGTAGCTAATGATAAAGAGTTTTATATTTTCGATTCTTTAATACAAGGACGTAGTTTTAAAGATATTAGCAATGTCTTAGAGTGTTCAGAACAATCTGTAAGATTATGGTATGAAACCTTATTAGATAAAATTGTGGAGGTGATAGAATGAGTGAGTTAACGGCAAAACAAGCGCGTTTTGTGAATGAGTATATAAGAACACTTAATGTAACACAAAGTGCCATAAAAGCAGGCTATAGCGCAAATAGTGCACATGTGACAGGATGTAGGTTATTGAAGAAGCCACACATCAAGCAATATATACAAGAACAAAAAGATAAGGTTATAGATGAGAATGTATTAACCGCAAAAGAGTTACTACATGTGCTTACGAATGCGGCAGTCGGTGATGAAACAGAAACGAAAGAAGTTGTGGTCAAACGTGGAGAATATAAAGAGAATCCACAAAGTGGCAAAGTACAGTTAGTCTATAACGAACATGTTGAACTGGTAGAGGTGCCAATTAAGCCAAGTGATCGTTTAAAAGCTCGTGATATGTTGGGTAAATACCATAAGTTATTTACAGATAAGCATGATATTAACGGGAACGTGCCTATATTCATTAATATTGGTGAATGGGATGGCGATGATGAAGATTTAGATAAGACGGTACAAGAGGTATCTAACGCTAATCCTAATCATACTGTGATTGTGGATGATATACCGTTAGAGGATTGATTACAGTAAAAACGATTATCATATTGAGTTAGTGAGGATTAGTTTACTAATTCACCCTAGCTTTATATTAAAGCGTTATAAAGATAAAAGGGAGAACGCTTATTATAATTAACGGACTCCCTTTATTAATAATTATTACAGAAAAAGTGGTAAATTAATTAATTTCTGCTTCTATAGTTTTTATTTCATCAATATTTATAGGTGGTTTTTCAGTATTGTATTCAAACTTTTTAGATAAATCACTTTGATATGTGGATCCGTCATTCATTGTTATTTTCCAATAACCACCCGTTTTATCGCTTGAACGATATAATCCATGTATTTGAGTTAGCTGATGACGAATTTCAAAGTCTAAAGTTGATATAGCTAATTGTTTTTTATCGAACTTTGGCCAATACTTTAAGGGGCTATCTTTACCATGAACCTTAACTTTTAAAGGTAGTTCTATTGGAGTAGGTAATTTTTCAGTATTTGTAACGCCACTTATTTGGAAATGGATATAAGTTCCTTCGCTAGTATGTTGGCTTTTTTTAGTTCTTTTTGTGTTTAAGTCAACTTTTTCCCCTTTTGTAAAAGCAGGGCTATAATAAGGACTCGGAAAAATTATAAGGCTGATGCTGCCATCTGTGTTTTTTATACGCATAGATCCTAAGGAATTATCTAAAACTTCACTATTTGTAAAAGTGTCAGACCCACTACTATACCAGTCTAGCAAATCCTTTATATTATCGTTTGTAGATGCTTTTGCAGTTTTGATTATTTGATTAGATGATAAGGGAACAGGGGTAAAATCTGTAGCGATTGTCGCAAGCAACAAAGGGCTTACGATAAAAAAATTCATTAGTAATTTTTTATTCATTTTTAATTCTCCTTCATTCAAATGTGTAAACGTTTACATATAGAATGTATAAATATTATTTAAATGAATCAATTAACCATCTCTAAATTATTGTTTAAATATATATTAATTAAAAAGTGTTTGTTACATAGGGAGCTATATCAAAAAAATATAGATTTAAACAACATTTTAAAGTTACAAATAGCAAAAAACAAAGTGTGAGTGGTCATTTAAAGAATATTAATTAATATAAGTTTGAATTAGTTATATTCTTTAAAGTCACTTTCTAGTGGCGTTTTTTACGCTGAGAAACGTCCTGTGTTGCAGTGAGGAATGAGTTTTAATAACTATGTATGCAAAATGTATATATTACATTGTTAAATTCGACATCATCAAAGGCTGGTCAGTCGATATTTGAAATTGGTTAAAGATTGAAACGTGTGAAAGAAAATGACTTAGCGCATGGAGATTTTAGACTGTGGCTTGAAAAAATTGGATTAAGCAAATCATCAGCTAATAGATTTATGAAAATAGCTGAAAATCCAGAATTAAATGTCCCACCGGTGGGACATATGGGCGTGAGTGTCTTATACTAATTAGCAACATTACCGCAAGAAGAGAGAGAAAAAGAGCATATCACTAAAGATGGCGAAACTAAAATTCCATACTAAATGTTTATGAATTTCACAACTCGCCTTATGAAACAGGATATATTAAATTTATAGAAAATGAGAATAGCTTTTGGTATGACATGATGCCTGCACCAGGAGATAAATTTGACCAATCTAAATATTTAATGATGTACAATGACAATAAAATGGTTGATTCTAAAGATGTGAAGATTGAAGTTTATCTTACGACAAAGAAAAAGTGAAATTATATTTTAGAAAAGTAAATATGAAGAGTTAGTAATTAAGGCAGGCACTTATAGAGTACCTGCCTTTTCTAATATTATTTAGTTATAGTTATTTTTGTTATATCTCTCTGATTTAGCATGAACCTCTTGTTGCCATTATAGTCACTTCCAACTTTAGCTGAAATTGGGGGATCATTTTCATCTTTACTATGAATAGTTACTGTATCGCCGTTTTTAACGATATTCTTTTCTTTTAATTTATCTGTTAATTTTTTCCAAGCTTCATTAGCATCTATTGTCTTTCCGTTTGGATTAACTCTTGTAATATCGACAGTGTTAACACTATCAGTGTTAACAGTACTATTATTAGAAGTACTAAGCTTGTCCAAATTGGCAGTGCCAGTAATGCTATGCTCACCACCATTATTTAAATTGTACGTAACACCAACTGTCTCATTTGCTGTATTATCGATAATATTTGCTTCTTTCAAAGCATCTCTTACATTTTTCCACAACTGTCCGTCTGTTGTTTCAGCAGCTTTTGCAACGTTATTAATACCATTATAATTTGAAGAAGAATGAAAACCTGAACCTACTGTTGTTAAAACTAAAGCACTTGCTATCAATGTTTTTGTTAATAGTTTTTTATTCATTTTAATCTCTCCTATAATTTATTCTGCAATCGATTACAAATAAAATTTACAATTATTATTTAGATAAATCAATTAACTGATTATTAACAAAAATATAAAATTTTATCATTAAAATATAATAATTTTGAGCTAGGAATATTCGTCATTTATGCTATAATCATTTTAGACACAGTAATGTGTTCAAATTTTCATCTATTCGTAAGTTAGCCTTCGGGCTGACTTTTTATTTCCATTATTCACATGTTAATCTTGTTGTTATTTAGGCAGGTACTTCGGTACTTGCCTATTTTTTTATGTTATAATTACATGTGTATATAGTAGGAGTGAACTATATAGCCCGGCAGAGGCCATATATCTGGCTGTTGGTCTCACAGGAGACATCTTCCTTGTCATCACTCATATACATATATCTTGATAACATAGAGTTGTTATAGTCGCTACGCCACTCATACTAGTTACTGGGTGGTTGTTTTTTTATGTTCGTATTTACGTTCGTATGATTTTTATTATATCCTATAAATAATATTGTATTAAATGTAAGGTGAAAGGGGTATAATAATGTATGAATATGAATCAAAATATCCAAATCCTAATGATTTTCAATGTCCTCCAAAAGAAGCAAATTTCGCTGAAGGTATAACATTTTATAAATGTAGCGACACATATGAATTGCCAAGCCAGTACATGGAACCTATGATAGAAAAAGGTTCAAGATTTCCTAAAAACAATGAAGAAAGATGTTTAATGTGTGGTCATTCTGTCTTTGTGGATGATAAGGATATATTTGAATTGATTAACAAAAAAGGTAGAATAGCAAAAGGAATAAAAGATAAATGGAGATTTGTCTTTTATTTTGAAGGAAGCCAATTTAGTAAATATAAATTTACACCTTCAAAAAGTAATAAAAAGCACTATACATATTGGCATTATGGGAGTAACGATATAATATATAGCTATAAGAGTGCTATAAACGAATGAAAGGAGTGGTGATATGACAATAGTATTCTCAAAATTAATTGACGTATTTGATGAATTCATGTATCCCACTTTCTTTTCATACGAAGCAATAGTGGGTGAGAAAACTAAAATATTTATAACTTTATTCGCATATTATGATGAAAATAGTAGGAAAGACTATTTTTTTAATGTGCCAGTAAATAAAAAGAAATATGAACAACTTATAAATGGTGAAATTGAAATTAGGTCTTTGTTTGTAAACAATAAAGATGGTTTTTTTACAGAAGGTTCACCTGAAAGTGTAGCAATTATAGAACCTATACATTTAAACGTTAACACTGTCGATTATTTACCAGAAAAAAATTTATTCATGGTATATGATGATGAATTTTTGATTGTCGATATAGAAGAAATGAATTCCGAGTTAGATAATAGTGAAACTGTAGAGAAATTATTTGACTTAAACATTGGTAAACAAATAAATTCATCAGAATATAATAATAAAGAAGGTTTAATGATTGCTTTTAGTAATGATAATCAAATTATAAAAGCAGATTCGTTAGGAGTATTGATAACCAAGACGAGTGAATTGTTTAATAAAATAAGTAATAATTTATTAAATTTAAATGTAGTTAAACCTTTTGAAAGTAGTTTTGGTATTTCTTTGGAATTTGATTCATTAAATTTAGACATTAATGATAACGAAATATATATCAATAAGTTTTTAAACCTTCTAAACTTTGTTTCTAATGATAAAAAAGAAGATTTTTTCAATGAATTTTTAGGGTTGTACTCTATCAAAGAAAAAGATGAGTTCTTAAATATTCTTAATGAATTAAGTTCTAATGACATAGAAATGAAAAGTATGTATTATAACAATATAAATGGAATTTATAAAGGCAGTATATTGAAACCATCAGAAGCCAAAAAATTTATAAATAGAGTTTATAATACAACAGAAACAAAAGAAACTTTAAATATCAATAATGCAACTATATATAAAATAGATGTAAAAAATAACTCATTTGGAGTTATAATCGATAATGATATTTATACTGGAAAATTAGGAGAAAGTTTACAAGACAAAGAAGAAACACAATTTACTGTTCCTTCAGAAAAAAATGTTGTTTTAACACAGATATTTAAAAAAGACGAATTTACTAAAAAAGAAAGAAAGCATTACATATTAGAATCTATAAACTAATTCACACCCACCACACCCTAACCGGTGTGGTTATTTTTATTCCCACAAAACCAACAAAACCACACCACCTATTAATTTAGGAGTGTGGTTATTATAAAGGCGAAAAAAAGGCGTAATTGTGAAACTAGGGGCAAGGGGGTAGTATGTTCGCAAAAAGTTCGCAAAGTTACGAAATAGTGTGCATGTTCATAGACTTTCAAAATGAAAATTATGACTATAAATCATTGATTTAATAGCATTTTGAACACTAGTGATTATTCATAAAATAGCAGTATATAAAAGAAGAACAATAATATATAATTTATTGTCAAACCCCGTAGGCATAGGCTTACGGGGCTTTTTGTGTTTTGGGGTATAGAAAAAGGGCAAAAAAGGATGATGTGAATGTTTTGTGTTCGGAATTTGCACAAAGATATGTTTATATTGCAAAAATAATATGAATTTAGATGCATAAAAAAAGAACTACGCATTTTAAATAAAATGCATAGCTCTTCTTTTTCTTGCATACGAATTAAAATAACTCGCGAGACCTATAAGTCTCTTTCCTCACTAGATAGTTTATACTTTTGGTCTGTTGAAGTCAATAATTTTATCTAAAGCTATAAAAAATCTTTTGATAGCTAATGCATTATTATAATAGCTTTCGTTTCTTTTATATCGCTTTTGAAGTTGGTCCAAATCGTGATATCTTGCTTGGATAATTGCATTACTACAAACTTGATTATGTAATTCTAGCGTAGCGAAAGTATCTATGAAATTTTTTATTCCGAACATGTTTCTAGATATGCCTATATTATTCCCTTTTTCAAATAAATATTGAGGTAATCTACTGTCATAATTTAGATTTGCTATGATGGGTTGGTTATGAGCTGATTTGTTTCTTATATTTTTAACTAAAGGCATTAAAATATTAGCAACTCTCAATTCTTCGTCATTGTACTTCTTGTAATAGAAGTTGAGAAACGAAACGAATTGACCTAGTTGCATGAATTCAATGCAAACCCATGCGGGTGGATTTTGATAGTATTTATTCAACTTCTCGGGTAGTTGTCCTCGTTTATTCATATGCTTGAATATTTCGTTTTTATTTTTGATTTTGGTTTCCATAACTTCTTCTGGTGTTCTTGAATTTGTGTCAAAATTTGAATTGCTATATGATTTATCAATACATAAGAACTCATCTATTATTTTATAACCATCTTCTTGGTTATTTTCTGTTATTAGTTTTAAGACTAGATACTTTAAACTATGTTCAATATCTAAAGTTAAATGCAACATTGTGTATCTTAATTTCATATCTATAGTTGCTAAATCTGATAAATAAGCAAATTCTATGAAATAGCCGCCATTCTTTTTTTCGAAATTTTTTCGGAAATAAGCTAGTTTGAAGAAGTAATTATTTTTTCTAAGAATTTCATTTGCTTTTTCGGTGTCAATAATATTAAAAAATATATTCATCTGTTTTAATTTCGCTATTTGCTCATCAAAATTGAGCATAGGCTTAATTTCTGCTAGTGTATCATCTTTTTCCAATTTTAACTCCCCAATCGTTCAAATTTATTCATCATATCTTTCGCCATCTGATTAGTAACATGTGTGTATATCTCTAGATTTTTTTTATAATCTGAATGACCTACATGCTCTTGCATTGCTTTTAAGTTAATTCCTAATTGAGCAAGTGTAGATATATGCGAATGATGTAATGTATGCGTCGTTATAGGTTTCTTAATAGAACTAATATCAGCGCCCCCCTTTAATAATGTGGCTAATTTTGTTCGAGTCGATAGGGCTACCAGACGTATTTGTGAATATGTACTCTCTATCAATAAACTTATCATTCCAAGCATAAGTGTTCTTAGTAAGTCGATGCTTTGGGTAGTGAGCCCTGTGGCCTTATAGCTATTACTTCTTTCAGTTGTCTCCTTTACTCCGAATGCTCCCGTCTTTTTTCAGTTATCCAATTAACTTTACCGTCGATATCTAGCGTTTTATCTTCATAGTTTATATTTACTCTCTTTATTGCAAGTAGCTCACCGATACGCATGTCATTAGCAATTTGAAACTGTACCATAGCTTTTACCATTTTATAATTACGTTTTGTCGTTGGATATTTTTATACTTAATTACATAGTCGAAACAATCCAGTAACTCCTTAACTTCATTATCTTCTAATGTGTTATTATGTTTAGCTAGTAACGCATCACTATAGGGATATCTATTTTATCTATTACACATATAACTTTGAATTGCTTGCTATTTTAAATTAACAAATTTTATTCTCTTAGATTTTGTCCAATTATGTGTAGACGATTTATAGTTATTAAATTCAGAGTGGTAGCAAATTAAAGTTAATCAAGAGTTAAGATGAATTTAATTCATGAACACGTCTATTATTTTTATAATTGTAGCAAATAAAGCTTTACATCAAGGAGGTAATTAAATATGTTCAAAAAATATGACTCAAAAAATTCAATCGTATTAAAATCTATTCTATCGCTAGGTATCATCTATGGGGGAACATTTGGAATATATCCAAAAGCAGACGCGTCAACACAAAATTCCTCAAGTGTACAAGATAAACAATTACAAAAAGTTGAAGAAGTACCAAATAATTCAGAAAAAGCTTTGGTTAAAAAACTTTACGATAGATACAGCAAGGATACAATAAATGGAAAATCTAATAAATCTAGGAATTGGGTTTATTCAGAGAGACCTTTAAATGAAAACCAAGTTCGTATACATTTAGAAGGAACATACACAGTTGCTGGCAGAGTGTATACACCTAAGAGGAATATTACTCTTAATAAAGAAGTTGTCACTTTAAAAGAATTGGATCATATCATAAGATTTGCTCATATTTCCTATGGCTTGTATATGGGAGAACATTTGCCTAAAGGTAACATCGTCATAAATACAAAAGATGGTGGTAAATATACATTAGAGTCGCATAAAGAGCTACAAAAAGATAGGGAAAATGTAAAAATTAATACAGCCGATATAAAAAATGTAACTTTCAAACTTGTGAAAAGTGTTAATGACATTGAACAAGTTTGAAATTAAGCTAAATTAGTATATATAGTGTTTTATCGCTAATACTTTGAAAGTTAGGTATCTAAAGGTGCCTAGCTTTCTTTGTTATGATTAGCACCATCATATAGAAAATTCTTTAATGACGTTTATGCCGAAATCTACAAAAATAATTTCTCTTTTATGGTTAATCAATATGTTTTTACATTCGACAACCTTAAAATTAACTTCTTTCAATTTCATAATAAAGTCTCTATAAAATAACTTAGTTTAAAAACGATTCGTATCTTTCAGATTCAAATACCATCATTTTCTCCTAATACTTACACTTTAATTACAATTATGTAAGTTGTTTTCAGATACATCCTATTTTATATTTTGTCAGAGGTGATCTTTTGAAAACGATTTTAAAAACAATAACATATCTTGTACTTACTATCATTGGCGCTTATGCTGCTTTATTCATTTTAAAAACAATAGACTCCCATGGTATAACAGATCAATTTAACCCATTAGTAAAGAAGGATGATTCTTATGTTAAAACGACAGAGGTGTCTACTAGAATGGATGATCAACTCCGAAGTTATAGTCAAAGTGTTTTTAATAAAGAAGGGAAAGAGACGCAATTAATGTATACTGCTACATTTGATGTTAAACCGCATAGATACTTGAAAATTACACATAAAGGTCATCATGTAGAAACTTTTGAAGAAGTTGAAAAGGAAGAAGTACCAAAGAAAGCATTAGACAAACTGAGTCGATAATAGCATGCTTATATTACATGGTTCATTTATAAAAGGAGTACGAACGAAAGTAACGCATGACGATTAATTTAAAAATATTTGTAATAATTATGAATAAAATTAAAAACAAGGGGTAATACAATCTATATAGCATATAAGCTTTTGTTATGAGTTTCAAAAATAGGAAGAGAGAGTGATATTATGAAATTAAAATCATTAGCAGTGTTATCAATGTCAGCGGTGGTGCTTACTGCATGTGGCAATGATACTCCAAAAGATGAAACAAAATCAACAGAGTCAAATACTAATCAAGACACTAATACAACAAAAGATGTTATTGCTTTAAAAGATGTTAAAACAAGCCCAGAAGATGCTGTGAAAAAAGCTGAAGAAACTTACAAAGGCCAAAAGTTGAAAGGAATTTCATTTGAAAATTCTAATGGTGAATGGGCTTATAAAGTGACGCAACAAAAATCTGGTGAAGAGTCAGAAGTACTTGTTGCTGATAAAAATAAAAAAGTGATTAACAAAAAGACTGAAAAAGAAGATACAATGAATGAAAATGATAACTTTAAATATAGCGATGCTATAGATTACAAAAAAGCCATTAAAGAAGGACAAAAAGAATTTGATGGTGATATTAAAGAATGGTCACTTGAAAAAGATGATGGCAAACTTGTTTACAATATCGATTTGAAAAAAGGTAATAAAAAACAAGAAGTTACTGTTGATGCTAAGAACGGTAAAGTATTAAAGAGTGAGCAAGATCACTAAAAAGATTCGTTGCATTAACGCTTGTAAAATGTCTTAATTCATATTAATTAATAAAATACCCTCACAACGTAATGTAATATATCCAGTATAGATTTGAAAGGATATATGCCAAACGTGTTGTGAGGGTTTATTTGCATCTATTTATCCATGCGAATATCGACTTCTTCTAAATGTTTCTGATATTCTTTAACCTTACTTTCTAAAAACATTTCATATGGTGCATCAAAGAAGTCAGCTAAATGCATGGCATCTTTAAATTTAGGTTCATGGTGATGATTCTCCCATTCCCAAATTTGATGTGCTTCATATTTAGTACCATATTTCTCATTTAATTGCTGTGCTAATTCGTCAATTTCTAAATTATGTTTAGTTCGTAAGTTATATAAAATATGCATATTCATTGTTCATTAACCTCGCTTCTTGATTTAAAATTCAAAGATGCTCTAATAATATGTGTATATTCTAGTCCTATAACATAAAATAATCAAGCTATGAATTCGGCAGAAAAAATAATGTAAATGTATATGATATTATCGGTACAGAGACTTTAAATAACGATAGCTACATTGAATAAAATTGATATTCAATTACTACTTTTAAAAATATTTGGATAAAAATAATTTGAATTTGTTTTAGAATTGTAAATAAGGGGTACTACTTAGAATAACGCAAAATAAATAGAAAAAGGAGACTGAAAATTATGTTTGGATTTATTGGAATGTTAATTGTCGGTGGCTTAATTGGATGGGCTGCTGGTGCTATTATGGGTAAAGATATCCCAGGTGGTATTTTAGGCAATATTATCGCAGGTATTATTGGATCATGGGTAGGTGGCAAACTATTCGGACAATGGGGTCCTGAATTAGGAAGTATTTACATCTTGCCAGCATTAATTGGTTCAATTATCTTAATTGCAATCGTAACGTTAATTTTAAGAGCTATGCGTAAATAATAAAAAAATTCAATTGGAAATTGAAATAAAGATGGCATTCAGTTGTCATCTTTTTTATTTGCGTGAAAATGGTCAATATGTATTATAATATTTGAAAATGTAGATAAGATAGGATTAAAAAGTAATAAATTAATATGAGGAAATTTTGGAAATAAAAAAGCGAGTATTTGACAAATAAAAAAAGGATGACGTTGGGTTGCGCCATCCAGGAGTATTATGTTCATGAATATAAAAGACTGTGTAGTCATTTAAGAACTACACCCATATAGTAACACATCACTTGATTAAAGACAATACTATTTTTAGAGTCATTAATTTAAAATATGAATTAATTCTTTTTTTAGAATAGAATATTAAGATTGATATCGAATTAGTAGTCAAAGTGTTATGGTAGATATGAAATACATAAGGTAAGGAGTAATATTATGACGATTTATTTAGTTAGACATGGCGAATCAAAATCGAATTATGATAATAAACATTTTCGATCTTATTTTTGTGGACAATTAGATGTGCCGTTAACGGATACTGGCACAAAAAGTGCAGACGATTTATGTGATTATTTTAAAGAGAAACAGATTAAACATGTATATGTTTCAGACTTATTAAGAACACAGCAAACGTTTGAACATATTTTTCCATATGACATTGCATCAACGACTACCCCTCTATTAAGAGAACGTTCACTTGGCGTATTTGAGGGTGAATATAAAGATGAAATCAGTGCGAATCCGAAATATGAAAAATATTTCAATGATCCAAACTTTAAAGACTTTCGTCATAGTTTTTCACAAAAAGCGCCTGAAGGAGAAAGTTATGAAGATGTATATCAACGCGTAGAACATTTTATGAATCATGTTGTCAATGAAGATACACAAAAAGATGATATTGTCATTGTTGCACATCAAGTTGTCATTCGTTGTTTGATGGTTTATTTTAACAAAGTTTCAAGGGCAGAAGCTGTGGATTTAAAGGTAGAAAATTGCAAACCATATATCATTGAATAGAAGTATAGAGGTTCTGAAAAACTGTGTTTTATAGCGGCCTTCAGAACCTTTTTTTCATTTGGAATTTAAGGGGAATCATTCTTTTCAACAGACTTACCACCAATGGCTAATGTGATAATTGTGCTTGTGAACAAAATAATTGAAGTTATAAATGACGCTAATGTAAAAGGTGTAAATTGTGTGAGCGATAATATCAATGATAAAAAGAACCAAGAGATAGCCCCTAGAAATTGTAAAATAGCAGAAGAAATTCTAAAACTCATATAATCATATATAGCTAAAACAAGTGAAGGTAATGCGACTAATACCATTATAATGATGTTGAGGGTGAATAAATATGGCTGTTCAAAAGTTACTGTGTTTGGTCCTGTTGGATGCATTGCTGCTAAGAACAAGCAAACAATCGTCGATAAAATTGCTAAAATAATAAAAGTAATTCGAACTTTCATCATGATCATCCTTTGTTTATAGAGTCAATATAAGTATGGAATATGTTAGGTATATAGTCAAATGCGTCAACTAATGGGAATTTTGGCATAGATAGAGAATTTAAGGCAATTAAAAAGGCATCAAACAGTAATATGCTGCTTGATGCCCAAATGATGACTTTAGCTAAATTGATTAGTCACTTTTAAAGATAAAGAATTGTCATGAATTAAAACTCATGTAATGATGTGTTACATTTCGCAATGATGGCTTTCAGTTATTTATCGATAACATCACTCTTGATACCTTTAGATTTTAAGAAATCTTTAATTTTATCTTGTTGCTTTTTATTAACATCACCGGCATATTTTGTTGGCACGTCGACAACATTGATTTTATTTTGCGGTTGATAGCTAAGCTTTTCAATATCTTCATCAACATTGGCGATTGTACTATTTAAAGCTTTGAAGTAATTCATCATTAATTCAACGGGTTTCTTATATTCTTTAGGAATATTGTTTTCAGTGACAAATTTCTTGAAATGCAAATCGTTTTTAACAGCTAAGTTAGATAAGTGGCTAAGTGTTTCTGCTTGTTTTTCAGTCACTTTTGTTTGACTGTCAATTTGTTTATCTAGTTTATGTTGCATAATATATTTGTTATCAAGTATATCGCTATTTACAGACAAATACTTTTCTATAGCTTGCTTCATCTCTGCATCACTAATATCACTATTTTTCTTATCTGAGTTAAAGATATCTTTTGTTTCTAATTTTTTAGCGCTTTTAGGTGCATGGATGCCAGTACTTGTATGATGATCTTCGTTATCAGATTGATCGGACGCGCAACCTGTAAGAATTAATGTCGATGCTAAAAATGTACTTAGTAGTAATCTCTTTTTCATAATGTAATATAACTCCTTAGTTTATCTTTAATTGAAAAAATATGTATTCATGTTTAATAGAGTAACATTGAATTAGTTTGGAATGTCACGATGACCTTGCAATGACCATAGACGTAAATGATTACGTGCATGAGTTGCTTTTTCTATCAATAATGCATCATTTTGGACGTTGTTAAGGATAGCTTTATCTATAAATAACTGCATAATTGGTTGTACTAATTTAGACGTAGGTATCGTACGTAAAAGCATAATAATTTCGTTCACATACTTTTCTTTCTCAATATCATTTTTCATATTGATTTGTTTGCGAGAGGTACATACTTTAAGCATTATCGCACATCTCGTTGTATATATTAAGTTTATCATAACATGATTTTATGTCGGGATAAAAAAATAACAGCATCTTAACAAATGTAAGATACTGTCAGTGAAATGAATGAAACTTTAGTTTCTGATAATATAGTCAAAGGCATTTAATGCTGCATTTGCACCAGCGCCCATTGAAATGATAATTTGTTTGTTCTTCTGATCTGTGACATCGCCAGCAGCAAATATTCCAGGAACATTCGTATTATTGTTACGATCAATCACAATTTCACCACGTTCGTTTAATTCAACAGCATCGTTTAACCATGATGTGTTTGGAAGTAAACCAATTTGAACAAAGATACCATCTAAGTTAAGTAGATGTTCTT
>OVXK01000151.1_pt1 | contig 25568 bp, 8 predicted proteins | sample 1732021 | NCBI WGS metagenome assembly OVXK01 (sample SAMEA4413051, study PRJEB24355) | metagenome | biome: human; feature: gut; material: faeces | place: United Kingdom | collected 2010 | reverse complement strand
TAAAGTAATACCAAACACCACGAGAAACTTGGATAAAGCGATTGGTTACGGCTTCACCACTATTGGCATCAAAGTAGTATTTCTTGCCTCTGTATGTCAGAAGTTTCCCTTTAGCTTGGACACCGTTGCCTTCAAAGTAGTAAAGTTTACCATTGATATGTTGGAGACCAACTACCTTTTGACCATTTTGGTTGAGATAAGCCCATTTGTTGGCACCAACTTGGACAAAGCGGTTGCTTACGGCCTGACCTGAGTCACCATCATAGTAACGGCCGTTAGCCCAGGCACCCTTGACTTGGCTATAATCATTGTTGAAATAGTAGTGATTACCATCGATGACTTGAGCACCTTTAACCAATTTACCATTGATATCGACATAGTACCACTTGTTGTTTTCCGTCACAAAGCGTGAGCGAGCAATTTCACCGCTATCGCCATCAAGGAAGTAACGTTGGTTATTGATTGTGACAAAGTGTCCCTTAACCTGACGGCCTTCATTGTCAAAGTAATACTGCTTACCGTTAATGGTTTGGAGTCCTGTCACGGCATAACCGTTACTATCGAGGTAATACCAAGCCTTGTTCTCAGGATTTTGCGCAAATCGGTTGACCGCGAGATTTCCTGTATCTGGGATGAAGTAACGCGTGCGTCCGTCCGCAAAACGGATGAACTTGTCTTTGGCTTGAATACCAGTCTTTTCATCAAAATAGAAGGTTGTCCCATACATGTCGTGGAGGCCACGATACATTTGACCGTTGCCATCGAAATAGCGAACGTCTTGGCGAGGACCCGCAAAGTCATAGAATCCGTTAAAGGCCTGAGCTCCTTTAGGATCGTAGTAATAGACGTGACCATCACTGCCTTGGCGAAGGACATGACGTAGCTGGAGACCATTGTCTAGGAAGAAGTATTTCTTACCATCAATGACCTGTTCACCTGTGACCATGTTGCCATTCTTATCAAAGTAATACCACTGGTTGGCACCGACTTGAATGAAGGTGTTCTTGGCAAGGTAGCCACTCGTTGAGAAGTATTGGACCTTATCTCCCACCCTACGGAAACCAGTTGCTGTGATTTCAGTCATTTGTTTAGGAAGGAAGGTTTGACCTGCTTTGACGCTGAAGTATTGGTTTGTAGCGTTATCTTGTAGGATATAGCGAGCTCCAGTACCTTGGATATTGCTTCCGTTGAAATACTTGGCTGACCATTGCGTGATTTTCTCATTGGTAGTCAATTTACGGCCGTTTGAAATCTGCACGCGCTCAAAGATTGCTGGGTATTTTGCCTTCAATTCATCAAGGAAGGCACCACCGTACTTGCCTTGGAAGTCATTTCCAAAGGTACGTGTTTTAGCTGCGTAGAGGCTATTGTAGATTTCAGCATTTGGACGTGGTGTACCGTAACTGTTAGTACGTGAGGCTGTTACCACCTCTTTTCCAGGAAGATTGTAAATTTGGTCTGGAACCCAGTCAGCAATGGCTGAGATACCTTCAGCGTGAAGGGCACGAAGGGCATCCATGAGGTCTTTGAGCGAACCGTATTTGTTGTTCTTACTCATGGCAATATCGTAACGGTCTTCGAAGGCATAGCCATTTTCAATGATAGAATCCAAGAAAGTGCCGTCCTGACTAGACACGTATTGTGGCGCAAATTCAAAGGAAGTAATTCCCCACTCTTTGAAGAGTTTGGTGTTTTGTGCAATAACATGGTTAGTGTATTGACTTGGGGTCTTAACGAAGTCTTGGAAGTTTGAGAAGCCTTCATAGATGACCTGTGAGTCGAGAGCTGCTGATGATTCAAAGACCTGCTCACCCTTCTTAGTCGTCGAAGCCTTGGTGCGGGCATCTTGGTTTTCTGAAGCACCTACTGGCACCCAAACCGCTAAATAGCCTGAAACTTCAACAGTTGAATGACCAGCAATATCGTCTGCCGTGAAGGTCAAGTTTCCTTGATTGTCCGTATAGCGAACCAATCCAGCTGGCACATCAGCATCCTTGAGGTAGGTTGCAAGCCCTGTCGATTTGCTGAGAAGTAATGGACGATAGGCTTGATTTTTATGGGCAGCTCCCATATTGACCACCAGACGGTCATTTGCTCCCAATTTCATATCTGGACGATTGGCTGTGAGGACCAGCATTCCTTGGTTACGTGTTTCAGCAGTACCAAGCTGATTAACTTCTTCTGCACCCTTACCATAACGCACAGATGACATGATTTCATAGCCGTTAAGCTTAGTAACCTTCATGTCTTGGCCACCTGCTACATATTTGATGCGAGCACGGAGCAGAGCATCAATGGCATTATAGTATGGTGATTTTTCAGCCATGTATTGGCCATCGTCGGTAAAAAGATCACCGTAGTAAACACGAGTGATACTGTCCTTGTTGGTCAACATTGTGGCATAGGCAGCTGGGATATTGTACTGAGTGTACTTTTTATCAGCCTTGCGCATGTCCGCATTGTAGATTTCGAAGGCCTGTTTGAGCTCATCCATGGTGAAGGTGAAACCATCTGTTTTTGGATTAATCTGCTTACTGATGATATTAGCCAAAACAGCTTGCACTTCACTATCATGGGCACGCACGAAAATGTAGTTGGCATCACGAGGTGTGTGTTTCTGCTCACTTGAACGGTTGTTAAGAGAGTTAGTAATCACACGCTCCAAGCTGCCACGGTAATTGCTCTTACGCAAAAAAGTCGTCAAAAGCGTTTCACGTAGCGGATTGTCAATGGACAACTGAGCACCCTTGGTATCCTTGTTGTATTGATGGTCGTTGTAGGACCAAGCTTCAAGGATTGACAAGTGAGCAATAGCATTGGCTTCATTATCAGCTACACGGTATTTTTCCTTGAAGTAGTCAGAAGCAATCTGCAAGAGGTCCGCATCCACATTGTCCACCGCATCGATACGAACACCGTCAAAGTTGGCGCTTGGATCATTGCCAAGGATAGAACCAATGTTCATGATGTAGTGGAGCCAGTTTAGTTGCTCAGCCTGAACAGCTGGGTTAGAGTTGTCGATATCGTTAGCCAAGAGCAACTCGTAACCACCATTTGAACGGTCGATATGGTATTTGCGTGTCCCTGTTTGGTTAGTCGATGTGCGGTTCATGAGACGGAAGTCTGAGTTGGCATGACTCGTCGTACTATTATTGAGGAAGGTCAGAGCGCCTCCTTGCAAGTGGTCTTTACCAACTAAGAGATTGTCTTCACTCTCTGAGTTCCAGCCAGGCTGTGTTTTGATGAAGTCTGACATCAACTGGCGAAGCCATGTGATATTGCCCTCACGACCAATACGTTCCTCGATTCCTCGTTGAACCGTTTCGGCAGCAGCTGCCAAGTCATAGCTCATCATATCTGTCGTATAGGTCTTATTACCAAACCCTTGTTGGCTCATATAGTTGAGGTAGTTGACCTGTGTCACCTTGTCTGGCCACCAAGTCATCAAAAGGGGACGATAATCTTTCTCAGTTGAAGCTGTCCAATATTTCCCATCCTTCAAAATCTGTTTTGGACGGTACCAGCTATCAGCCGTCAAGAAATTGTCCAAGTGTTCAAAACTCTTGCTTGACGTGTCGTAGGCCTGGTTATAAACCGCATAGATAGAGTTATTTGGAATGGCATCGGCACGATACAAAGGTTTACTTTGATCTACCATCGCTCCAGTTTCATCGAAATAATAAAGACGACCATCAAGTTCAATCGCTGTGTTCTTTTTCACAACGCCATTTTCAACATAATACTGCTTGCCATCAATAGTCTTCAAGTTGGAAGCTACTGGTTTATAGTCAAGACTTGGCTGACTTGGTTGGACTGGCTTATTAGGTTGAGACGGTTGACTCGGTTGAACAGGTTTGTTTGGTTGATTTGGCTGCGTTACAATGGTCACATTTGGTCTTGTGCCATTTGGACTTGTCACCGTCACGTTTGGCTTAGGAGTGTTTGGCCCTGTGATAATGGTTACATTTGGTGTCGTACCGCTGGCCGTAATCGTGATGTTAGTGTTGCGGTTGGCATTGATACGAATAGTGCTGTCAGCAGCGCGTGTGGCAATTGCTGGCGCTGCATTGGTCAAGACTCTAGGTCTTGCTTGTTCTGTCACACTTGGAGTAGACTGAGCACTTGTTTGCCCAGCTACTTGAGTTGATGTCTGACCTTGTGACACCTGTTCAGTAGTCTGTGTCTCTTGGCCACTGGATTGAGTTTGCGAAGATACTGCCACTTCTTGACTGGCAACTGGACTAGTTTGTGCTTGAGCAGTTGCCTCCTGGCTGACTGCACTTGTCGCCGCCTGGAAGCTTGTTTCGTGACTTACGCTGACTGTTGCTACTGCTGACACACTTGCTTGAGCACTAGCTTGCTCAGTAACAGTTGTTGTCGTCACTAGACTGGCAGTCCCATCCTCACTCAGTTGCTGCAAGCCGTCACCGTTAGGTGCGCTCGTCTCATCGGCCTCTACTTTTCCTTGAGCTAGGAGGCTTCCACCTGCCAAGGCAACCATTGAGAGAGTGGTCACCCCAATAGTTACCCAGTTTTTCTTAACCTTGTGTAGTTTAAAACGTACCTTATTTTTCATCTATATCAATCATCCTTTTTTCTGTTGTCGTCTCTACTCTATGATATATTCAGACAAATTACAAATAGGAAAAAATCATCTTCTTTTCATAAATCTCTGCCACAAGCTCAGTTATATTAACTTTGATTAGCGAAAATGAGACCTTACACTTCATGTAAGGTCTTAAATAGAGAGTTTTCGATTCTAAAACACCTTCAACCGCTTATCTTCAAAGGCTTTTGAAGATTAAAGCAAGCTTCAATTAACCTTAAGAGATAGCAAAACTATGAGAGAAGTAGCCCCTAAAAAGACAATTCTGAAAAGAAAATTTTAGATAGAAAGACTCTATTTTTTCATCTGACTAAGATCGTGGTCTGTCTATGAGGAACAAAAATTAAAAATATAAATGATTTACACAGGTGAATTCTTATTTGACTAACGAAACTAAATATAGAATCTTTTATGTCAGTTCTTTAACATTTTTGATAATTCCGTTAGTTTCTATTGTTTATTCTTAAAAAAGGATTATAATGAAGCTAGGTGAACATGTAAGCGTTTTAATCTTACTTTAAAGGACACTTGGGGATTATCTAAAAGATTGACATTAGTTGCCTAATGCCTAAATATGAATCATAGTAGGATGATCATTCCTGAGTCACTTTGAACCATCAAACTAGGGCTCATTTCTAAAAATACAGCATCATTTCAAACTAGAGCTCTAGAGGGGACGCCCATACTAGTAAGCTCTAGTTTTTTGTGTCTTAGAAACCCAAAATAAACGAGATTTTCATTGCTTAGAAAGGAGGAAAATTCCGAACAACTCTCGTTTTTCTAAAATCATTTCGTCAGGACTCATGTTTGCCTTGAACAGTCTCACAATACCGAAATTGAGGAGACTTGGAGAAATAAGGATTGTCATAAAAAGATTAACTTACATCGCTAGGGACTCTACCCAATGCTCACTTTTCATAAACTCTCATGACAGCCCTTATTTTGCAGTATGTAAAAAGTTTAAAATGAAAGGAGAATTACCATGGAAAAGAAAGTACATTTTAAACTTCACAAAGTTAAAAAACATTGGGTAACTATTGCAGTGACAGGACTTGCTTTGGGATTGAGTTTTGCAGGCCTTAGCTACGCTTCAGCTGAAGAACAACCTACACCTATTAATGAAGCAACTGTTGAAGCCATCATCAAAGAAGGTGCTATTGACGTTGAGGCTCCAGCAAGTAATGAAGCCACAACTAAACCTGTAGAAAACACAGCTGCTACCGCTTCGAGCGAGGTTGCCACTATGTCAGAAACACCAGTAGCTAGCTCTGAAGTGGCTTCAACAGAAATTGTTTCTGAAAAACCAAGCTCTGAAGTGACAAGTACAGCTAGTTCAGAAACTACGCATTCTGAGGTAAGTACAACGACTAGCGAGAGTGTTACACCTGAGAATGTGTCACCAACAACTAGTGATACTGATACCCCTAATTCTCAAGTTCCTTCTGCTGAAAAGAATATCACGGGTGGTCAATGGTATAGTGATGAACAAGGCAATTGGCATTACAAAAAAGATGGCAAGGATCTGACAGGTCCAAACCTAATTGATGGACAGCATGTCTATTTTGACAAGGATGGTAAACAGGTCAAAGGAAACTTTGCCCAAGATGGACATTATTATGATGGTGAACTTGGACATCTAACAACTGAATCTTTTGTTACTACTGGCGATAACCACTGGTATTATGTAGATAAGACAGGTGAAAAAGTGACTGGCCTTCAAGAAATTGGAGACAAAACTTACCACTTTAATGACAAGGGGCTTCAAACAAAAGGACAAAGAGTAGTTATTGAGGGTAAAGGATATTATTTCCATCCTGAAAATGGCGAACTTTGGAATAATAAGATTGCCCTCTATCATAGTACTCGCTACATTAACGGAACCAGCGACGACATTTATTACTACTATGACAATGACGGTAATATTTACACTGGCCCTAAAACCATCGACGGTAAAGAGTACTACTTCCAACCAGACATGGTCTATTATTCTAAATTCAAGAATCCTGATGGTACTGAAAGTTATTACAATGAACAGGGACAAAAAGTCTATAATGGCTGGGGTAAAATCAGATACATGTACCTGAGAGGATACCTCTGGACACCTTCCGTTTATGCTGATGAAAATGGACATGTTGTCCATGGATTCAAGCGTATTAATGGACAACTCTACTATTTTGATGAATCTGGTTCACTAAGAGATGATGTTCCTGGCAGCCCAAACCCACTGTTCCAAGTTGATGGAAACTGGTACTATGCTCAGTTTTCTAGTTACATTAACGGCGTAAGAGGTGCTATCCTCACCAATGCTTTCACTTTTATTGCTGTAGATGATAGATACCCAACATCAATTGCAGATGAAAATGGTAAATTGACTCCAGTTACAGCCAAAAATAGTTATGTTACTGCTGGAGGTAAATGGTACTATGTTGATAAATCTAGTTATCCTTTAAAGGGTGAACAAGTTATAGATTATGTCAATGTCTACTTCCGTGATGACTATTCTCAAGTTAAAGGGGACTTTGCGCCAAACGGCCATTATTATGATAAAGATAGTGGAGCCCTCGTTACCAACCGTTATGTCGAAAAAGATGGCAAGTGGTACTATGTCAATGATAAGGGCGATAAATTAATTGGTGCTCAAACTATAGATGGTGTAGAAGTCTATTTTGATAAAGACGGTGTCCAAGCCAAAGGTATTTTTGCCAATGCTGATCATTTTTATGACAAAGACACAGGTGCTGCTGTCCGAGACCAAATCGTCGAAGTCGATGGCAAACGCTATTATGTTGGTCAAGATGGTAGAAAAGTTTACTCAGGAACACATATTGTTCATGGTGAAGAAGTGAATCTTATCGTTGGAGATGGTCATCAAGGCTTCGGAGAATTCACATACTACGCAGATAGTGGAGACTATATCGGATTTGATGGTAAAAAGGTTACAAAAGCTGGTTTCGTTAAAACCAAAGATAATCACTGGTATTATTTAGACGGTAAGGGAAACAAATTAGTCTCCGTTCAAGTTATCGATGGCGAACTCTACTACTTTGGACTTCCTACTCGTAAATACTACTACGGAATGCAAAGTAGAGGTGAGCTCATCTATGCGTATTACAGTGATACTATCCCTAACAGCAGCCACATCTACTATCTGGATGAAGCAACAGGCGCTGCTCTTAAAAATCAGTACCATGAATGGGAAGGTAGTTGGTATTACTTTGGTCCAAACTGGTACGCCTTGACCGGTGAACAAACCATTGACAATGTCCCAGTCTACTTCCACAGTAACGGTAAACAAGCCAAAGGTGAACTAGTCACCGTTGATGGTAAAATCCACTACTACGATGCCAACTCAGGTGCCCGTTTGTCAAATATTGACATTACTATAAAAGGGGAAACCTATCATTTTGATGCGGATGGAAACGGAACACTCATTAGTTAATGAAGTTATAGAGACTCCTTCTAAATAATGACAGTTTAAAATGAAAGGAGAATTATCATGGAAAAGAAAGTACATTTTAAACTTCACAAAGTTAAAAAACATTGGGTAACCATTGCAGTGTCAGGACTGGCTTTGGGATTGAGTTTTGCTGGCCTTAACTATGCTTCAGCTGAAGAACAGTCTACCCCTGTTAATGAAGCGACTGTTGAAACCATCATCAAAGAAGGCGCTATTGACGTTGAGGCTCCAGCGACTAGTGAAGCCACAGCTAAACCTACAGAAAATACACCTGCTACCCCTTCTAGCGAGACTGCTACAGTATCAGAAGCACCAGTAGCTACCTTAGAAGTTCCTTCAACAGAAACAGTCTCTGAAAAACCAAGCTCTGAAGTGACAAGTACAGCTAGTTCGGAAGTAGCGCATTCTGAAACTGCACATTCTGAGGTAATTGCAACGACTAGTGAGAGTGTTACAGCTGAGAATGCGTCATCTGTTGGTGATATCCCAATCGAAAATACCACAAGAGGAACTGACCGTTCTGCCTTTACTGAAAAAAGGAATGGATTTGTTACCGAAAAAGAAGAACGCATTGAAACAGAAAACTATTTAGGTAGTCTTATTACCACAAGACATCCTTATTACGTAACTTATTACTACGATAACAACGGTAATAAGCTTATGGGATGGCAAGATATTAATGGAGAACGCTATTATTTCAAAAAAGAGCGAGAACATCCTGGTTTCGAAACCATTGATGGAAAACTCTATTACTTTACAGATAGTGCACGTATGCTCCATGATGAATTTGTTGAAGAAAATGGTCAAACTTACTATCTAGGTAGCGATGGGGTGCGAGTTTCTGGCTTACAAGATATCAAAGGACAAACCTATTACTTTAATCCTGATAGAAACGACCAACTTAGCTACGGATTGAACGTGGTTAGTGACAAACTCTATCTTTTTGGAGATGCTGGCAAAGAAAATCCGGGGCAATTAATTAAAGACACTCATCTCAAGAATGGTGACTTCCAACTAAATATTGATGCTAGTGGCGTCGTAACATTAGCTAATAACCATCCAGCTTTTCTACAAGATAATGCTGGGCATTGGTATTATATGAATACAGATGGAAAGCTAGTTACTGGACCACAAACTATTGACGGCTTAACCTATTACTTTGACTCAGATGGTAAACAGGTCAAGGGGGAACGCCGTAAGGTCAATGGTAAATCCTATTTTTACGACCCAGATAACGGCGCCCTTGTGACGAACCGCCTCGTCACCTTCAAAGCTGGACGATTTATTCCTGAAGAAAACTATGCTAAAGAAATAAGATTTGACGAAGCTCCTTATGCAAATTATGATAACAATGAACATCCTGAACTCGAACGGTATTATTTAGGTGCCGATGGCCTACCAGTCACAGGATGGCAAACCATCAATGGTAATAGGTACTTTTTCCAAGATGATGGAAACATGGTCGTGCACAGATTTTTCAATAACTATTACTTCTACAATGATGGAACTATTGCTAGAAATAGACGATTGAATATTCCTACGCACTATATTATGAGAGAATTTCCAAATATCTATGAATTTGATAATGATGGGGTTGGTAAATTCATTTCTAGTGATTTGAAGGATCTTCACCCTAAGACTACTGCTTATTTTGTCCAAGATAAAGATGGGTACTGGCGTTACTATAATGAATATGGATTTCCTGCGATTGGTTCTGAAACTATTGATGGCTATGACATGTATTTCCATTTAGGAACTCATCGCCAAGCTAAGGGAGAGTTCGTTGACATCGATGGCAAGGTTTACTATTTTGATAAAGATAACGGTCGAAAGGTTAAAGATACAACTTTTGATTTCGATGGTAAGACCTATGTGGCAGACCAATCTGGTGTCCTCAGCATTAAAAGTCAATCAACTGAACGAAACCGCTATATCAGTGATTCCGAAGGTAACTGGTACTATGTCAATGACAAGGGTTACCTCCTCCTTGGTGCTCATACCATTGATAACGTTAAAGTTTATTTCGGCACCAATGGTGTCCAATACAAAGGCCATTTTGCTCCTGATAATCACTATTACGATAAAGATAACGGTGCTTTAGTAACAGATAGATTGGTTGAGGATGGCGGCAAAGAGTTTTATGTTGATGAAAAAGGAAAGAAGTTTCACGGTGCTAAATACTTGGACGGAATTCAGTACTACTTTAGATACGGTGAAAAAGTGAAAGGTGAGTTTAATTATCCATACCGTGGTGATCATTATTATGACAAAGAGACTGGTGCCCTTGTAACCGGAAAATACTTCGAACATAAGAATAACTGGTATTATGCAAATAGTAAGGGAAATATTCTGACTGGTAGAAGAGTCATCGATGGCAAGCATGTCTACTTCTACGATGATGATTATGGACAATATAAGGGCATACAAGCTAAAGATAAACTCATCATTTTAGATGGTAAGACTTATTATTACCTTCCTGGCTCTGGTAATCGTGCTGATAATGTAACCTTGACAATCAATCACGTTACTTATTACTTTGATAATGACGGGGTTGGCCATATCCTTCGATAATCATTTACAAGTGACTATGGATTTCAATTACTAAATACAAAAGGAAGTCGACCAACTGTCAACTTCCTTTTGTATATCATCAATAACTGTCTTACAAATAGAATCCAAATATGAACTATTCTTAAACAATTACGATTATCTTGTAAAAAAACTTGTTTGTCATAAAAAAAGTATTATAATAAAGGTAGGTGAGAATGTAAGCGTTTTACTAAAAACGTTGAAAGTGTACTACAGGGGATTAGGATTAGGAACTTGGCTTTAGACTTCTATCGTCAAAATAATTTTTTGTGCATGAAAACTGGTCCTTAGGCACTTTGGCATGATAATCTAAGGCTCTTTTCATACACACATCTGTCTATAATACAAAACTAGAGCTTTAGAGAGAATGCTTCAATCTAAAAGCTCTAGTTTTTTGTATTTAAAGATATATGCCATAGGCTGGATTCAATAATAAAACGAAAGGAGAGAAATAAAAGTATTAGGATAAATAAGTGAAGACACTTGTTTCTAGATATGAATTACACAGCATAAGCATATTCTACTTGCCACACATTTGACGTGCTCGCCTATAAAATCTTCTTATGGCCATGCCCTGAGAGATTTAGATATGGGGCTCAGTCGTTTTAACAGATTTTCTCACTTTTAATATTTTTCTGACGGCCTAGCTCCTTTATGTTACACACCTAAACATCGGTGTTCATTTTTGAAGGGAGTCTATTATGAATACTGAAATGAATTATCATTGGCAAATGTCCAAGAAACACGTCGTAGCACTTTCCTGCGCAACTGCTCTAGCTACTTTTACTTTAGTCGCACGCCCTACATTTGCGGATGAAGTAAAAATACCTGAAGCTACAGGCCAACCAACTGAGATTCTTGCACCTGCACAAGAAACTGTAGTAACTAATGTAGAGGTCAAAGCACCTACTACAAATCCTATCTCAACTAATACTGAGCTACCTACTAGTACCAGTACGGTTCTTAGTGAAGCTCCTAGCAGTGAAGCCGCATCATCTGAATTAGCAAGCGAATCACCAGTAGAAATCACTTCTGAACAAGAAATTAGCAATCAAGATAATCAGGCAAATAAAGCTACACCAATTAAAACGGCAACTTCAGAAGCCTCTGCCACAAAGACTTCGTCAGAAAAAGTCACTGAACCTGTTCCTGTCGAAGAAACAAAAACACCTACAAAAAACAGTGAACAACCTGCCCCAATTGATGAAAATGAAAAGCCAGTCACACCTTCTGTAACACTTGAAAATGCACCTCATATTTCTGGTGGACATTATTATAGTGATGATAATGGTAACTGGTATTACAAGGATGCAAATGGCAAAAATCTTGTCGGGCTGAACTATGTGGATAATGTTCCTGTTTACTTTAGCCAAGATGGTATTCAAATCAAAGGTGGTTTTGCAGAGGATGGCCGATACTATGACAAAGATTCTGGTGCTCTTGTAACCAAGGCCTTTAAAGAACTCTTAACTTATATTGGTCGTGATGATATCAACAATCAAAACATCTATACTACTGATTGGTACTACCTCGATGCCGATGGAAGACCTCTTAAAGGTCCTCAAAATCTTGGTGGAACAAACATGTACTTCTTCCCTAACGGAGCACAAGTTAAGGGACGTTTCGCACCTGACGGACACTACTATGATAAGGACTCTGGTGCGCTTGTAACTAACAGCTTTGTCCATGTCTACAACTGGAATTTCCAAAATCAAGACAAAAATCGTGTGAATCACTTTGTCATCACCATTCCTAATAATTCAGTCGTTGGACCTAACGGTGAAAACCAATTTTTGGATATGAGTCATTACCCACTTTCTAGCAATGATTTGAATCGCGAAGATTTCTACTATTACGTAGATGATAAGGGGGATAAACTGACAGGACCTCAAACCCTAAACGGCATCCATGTCTATTTCGACCAAAATGGTAGACAACTTAGAGGTGAGTTTGCATTTGACGAAGATGGTACTGTTCATTATTACGATGCGAAAAACGGTGCACGTGCTGAAAATACCATTGTTAGAACAAATACTGGTGCCTTCAAATTCGATGCAAATGGTAATGGACATTTGATGAAACCTGGCGAAGAAATAGATACCCCCGTCACTCCTACACCTACTGTCTCCCTAGACAATGCACCACGAGTTTTTGGTGGTCACTATTATAGTGATAACGAAGGCAACTGGTACTACAAGGATGCAAACGGTAAAAACCTCATCGGTCTCAACTTCGTTGACAACATTCCAGTCTACTTTGACAAGGATGGCAAACAAGTCAAAGGACGTTTTGCAGAGGATGGTCGCTATTACGATAAAAACTCTGGTGCACTTGCAACAAAACGCTATCTTGAAACTGAAGATGGCAACTGGGTTTACGTCAATGATAAAGGCGATAAACTCAAGGGAGAACAAACTATCGATGGTGTTAAAGTCTACTTTGATGATTTCACTGGTACACAAGTCAAGGGACATTTTGCACCAAATGGTAAATACTATGACAAAGATTCTGGGGCTCTCGTAACCAATGCTTTTAAAGAAATCTTGACTTATATTGGTCGTGATGACATCAACAATCAAAATGTCTATACTACTGCCTGGTATTATCTCGATGCTGATGGTAAGCCATTAACAGGACCTCAAACCTTTGGAAATAGTCACTTGTACTTCCTTCCTAATGGGGCACAAGTCAAGGGACGCTTCGCCCCTGATGGACACTATTATGATAAAGACTCTGGTGCTCTCGTCACTGATAGCTTTGTTCATGTCTACAACTGGAATTACCGAAATCTCGATGGTGATCGCATCTTCCACTTCACTATTACCATTCCTGGAAATGATCTCGTAGATCAGGATGGACAGTACCCAAGAGAAAGTAAAGATTTAGATCGTGAAGATTTCTACTACTATGTTGATGCTAAAGGGGATAAACTGACAGGACCTCAAACCTTAAACGGCATCCATGTTTACTTCGACCAAAACGGTAGACAACTTAGAGGTGAATTCAAATTTGACGATGACGGAACTGTCCACTATTACGATGCTAAGAATGGAGCACGCGCTGAAAATACCATTGTTAGAACAAACACTGGTGCCTTCAAATTCGATGCTGACGGTAATGGACATTTGATGGGACCTGGTGAAGTTTAGGAATATAATTCAAATAACAACTATTGATATCGCATGATTACTCTCATTTAGGAATCGCTAAAAAGGAAGTCGTTCAAAATCGACTTCCTTTTTCATATCACATGTAAACTTTTTCTTCTACTTTAAGAAAACTTTAGGCTTTGCTTTATATACTATAACCATCCTAAAACTTTTCTTTTTCATAATCTCCTAAATCCAGGGCTCAGGTCCTGGATTTTTTGTGTGAACGAGAAATAAATAAAGTTATGAAATTTGAATCACAGCTTTTCTTCTTTTGCCTGACGGACCATCTCTAGGAAATAAGCATGGACCCTTTCGTCACCCGTTAATTCTGGATGAAAAGAGGTCACTAACACCTGCTTCTCTCTAGCTGCCACGATTGCCCCATTGACTTTAGCTAGAATTTTCACTTCTGGTCCAACAGCTTCAATAATTGGCCCACGAATAAAGACCATTGGAATCTCACCAATTCCTTTAAATTTAGCATCTGTGACAAAACTCCCCAATTGGCGACCATAGGCATTTCTGGCTACATTGATGTCCATACTTGCCAAATGTTTTGTTTGGTCTCCCACTATGGTTTTGGCCAACAAAATCAGACCCGCACAAGTTCCAAATACAGGTAGTCCTGCATCAATTTTCGCCTTTATCAAGTCAAACAAGTCTAAATCATGCAAGAGTTTCCCCATGACTGTCGACTCTCCCCCTGGTAGAATGAGCCCGTCCAAATCAGCGTGGGCTTCCCAATCTTGTCGATTTCTGATTTGAACCGTTTCAACCCCAAGTGCTTTCAAGACCTGCTCATGTTCTGCAAAAGCACCTTGCAAAGCCAGTATTCCGATTTTTGTCATTTATTTTCCTCGCTCTGCCATTAGGATGTCAATTTCATCCTTGTTGATACCAACCATGGCTTCACCCAAATCTTCTGACACTTGCGCCAAAATATCTGGACGATTATAGTTAGTCACTGCTTTGACGATGGCTTCCGCACGTTTTTTCGGATCTCCTGATTTGAAAATCCCTGAACCAACAAAGACACCTTCAGCACCCAACTGCATCATAAGCGCAGCATCCGCTGGCGTCGCTACACCACCTGCCGCAAAATTGACAACAGGCAACTTGCCATGTTCATGGACATAACGAACCAAATCAATTGGCACCTGCAAGTCTTTAGCGGTAATATAAAGCTCATCATCTCTAAGATTTTGAATGCGGCGAATTTCTTGATTCATGAGTCGCAAGTGGTGAACAGCCTGAACAATATCACCAGTACCAGGTTCACCCTTGGTACGAATCATAGATGCCCCTTCTGAAATACGGCGAAGAGCCTCACCAAGGTCCTTAGCTCCACAGACGAAAGGCACATCAAATTTGGTTTTGTCCACATGAATAAGGTCATCGGCCGGTGTCAAAACCTCACTCTCGTCGATATAATCAATCTCAATCGCCTGCAAAATCTGTGCTTCCACGAAATGACCAATACGCACCTTAGCCATCACTGGAATACTAACAGCGTCCTGAATTTCCTTAATCATCTTAGGATCACTCATACGTGACACACCACCCACTGCACGGATATCGGCCGGAATGCGTTCCAAGGCCATGACTGCAGCCGCTCCTGCCGCCTCAGCAATACGTGCCTGCTCAGGATTTTGAACGTCCATGATGACGCCCCCCTTAAGCATCTGTGCCAAATTTTTATTTAAGTCGTAACGATTTGTCATTGCAATCACCTCTCATGTTTTTATGCCCTCTATTTTACACAGGATGATTTTTGAAGAAAAGAGTCTTTTTCTCAAACTGTATGGGGACAATTACCCTTTCAAGCATATCTATAGACGAAAAAATAAATAAATTAGGAAAACTCTTTTATAGGCTACAACTATCACGAATATAAGAATCTTTTTATAAAATCATGGCGTTTTTGTATCCGTTTTCTATTGAGTTTATTAGAAAATAAGATTAAAATATAACTGTAAATTAATTTTGGTTTTCATGTTGTTTTAAATGTCACAACATGAATTTACCAAGTCACCATATAAGGGGGAAAATTATGGAAAACAAAGTTCGTTTCAAACTTCATAAAGTTAAGAAACATTGGATCACAATCGCTGCCTCAAGTTTGGCTATTGGGGCTTCACTAATTGGACTAGGACAGGTCGGAGCTGATGAAGTCAAGCCTGAAACAACTGCCGTTAACAGTCCTGAAAATGTCGTCTCTGACAGCAATCTTGAGACAAGTGCTAGCCTCATTACAAGAACCGAAGTGGCTCCAACGAGTACTGTTGTCGGGAATACTTCTAGTGAAGCAGTCTCTACTGACACTACATCTACTAATGTGGCTAGTCAGCCTGCAGAAGCAACTGCTACACAGCCTGCTAACGAGACTGATAAAAAGGTTGAAACCGCTCAATCTAGTGAAACAACTATTGCTGATAGGAGCGCGGAACCTGTCACCGACAAGCAAAATACAAATGAAAATAAGTCAGAGATTACTGAGGTTAGTGAGCATCCATTATCAGGACAAGAAATCTCTATCACTCAAGGAAAATTCACATCCGACGATCAAGGCAATTGGTACTACACCAAGGACGGAAAAAAACTCACTGGATGGAATAATGTAGAAGATCGCGAATACTATTTCCAAGAAGATGGAAAACAGGTCAAAGGCCAATTTGTTGAGGTAAATGGAAAGAACTATTATTTAGATGACCATACTGGTATGCTCTTAGTCAATTGCTACCTCGATAAAGATGGAAAACATTATCAAATAGATGAGAATGGGGTTGTGACAGAGAGAACTAAACTGCCTACAAACATTACTGGTGGACATTTTGAAGCCAATGATAAAGGGGAATGGTCTTATATCACTTCACAAGGTGAAAAATTGACTGGTTTCCAATATGTGGACGGTGTTGAACTCTATTTTGACAAAGATGGGAAACAACTCAAAGGTCAAGAAATCACAGTTGATGGAAAAACATATTACTTAGATCATAACACCGGTGCCCTTCTCAAAAATTCTTACCGCAATTGGTCTGAAAAACAGATTATCCCACGGTATAAAACAAACTACATTTACCATACTAGTTACTTCAACCGAGATGGCATACGTGCCACAGGTCTCGTTAAAACAGCAGCTGGTTTCATTCACTATTTTGATGAAAATGGTGAATTGCTTAAGAATGTAGCGGTTAATGTAGGAGACACAACCTATGTCTTTGGTGAGGGAGGACGACTAGCTCGAAACTCCTTTATTTGGGATAAGGTAGATTTCACCTTCCCTGAAAATGTTAATTTTTATTATGGTGATGAAAAGGGCCACGCTGTTAAAGGACTTCAAACCATTGATGGTTACCAACTTTACTTCGATAAAGACGGTCGTCAAGCAAAAGATAAAATTGTTCAAATTGATGGTAAAACCTATTACTTTGATAAAACCAACGGACGTATGGTTAAAAATCAATGGGCCTCAGTCAATGTTGGTGGAATTAGTCCTGCATCAAAGGACTACCGTTCATACTATCTCGGAGATGATGGCGCTGCTGTGACTGGTTGGCAAGATATTGATGGAAAACACTTGTACTTCACTGAGACCGGTCTCTATGCACATAATGGTATCTATTCAATCAATGGTAAGAATTATCTATTTGATCCTAAGGGACAATTAGTCAAGGATGCTTATGGCGATGTTGTTAAGCCAGGGTTTAAAGTGAGGTTTAAATATACCTACCGAACTAATGCAGATGGCGAAGTCCTAACTGGTAAACAAATTATCGATGGAACAGAGTATGTCTTTGCTTCAGATGGTCATGTTGTCGATGGTGTCATAGGTTATAACGGCAAACTTTATCTAGTCAAAGATAGTAAAATACAAAAAAACTATTTTGGAGCCTTCTTTTCTAAAAACGAAATTTTGGGTGGAATTAATTTCACTGGAATCTATGGAACTGATGAAAACGGTGTCCTCCTAGAGGGTGTCCAACGAGGCTTAGATGGTCAACTGCACTACTTCCAACCAAAGGTGGAAAGTATTAACAAGCCTACGTGGAAAGAAATCGATGGCAAGCGTTATCGTCTAACAAAATGGTATCTTCCTGAACACCATGCTGGTATGTACACCACTATTATCCTCACTAATGATACTTTGAAAGTCGATGACAAGACCTATACGATTGATAATGAGGGAGTTGCAACTGAGTTTACGGCCAAAAACCAATTTATTCGTGATGACAATTGGAACTGGTACTACTACGATACTGATGGCAAGGTCCTAACTGGTCGTCAAACCATTGATGGTGTTCAACTCTACTTTGATGCTAACGGTAAACAAGCTAAAGGTACTTTGATTGACATTGATGGTGACACTTACTACTTTGATAAGGATAGTGGGGCTATGTGGACCAATCGTAGTCTAACTCTCAATGGAATGACCTACGAAATTGATGATCAAGGACGTGTGACATCGTCACTTCGAAATACCTTTGTTCAAGATAAGGATGGTGACTGGACCTACCTCAAGGATAAAGGGCAAGTAGCTACTGGATGGCAGACTATTGACGGTGTCCAACTCTACTTTGATGGCACTGGAAAACAAATCAAAGGTGAACGTATCCTTATAGATGGAAAATACTACTATTTCGATAAGAACAGTGGCGAACTTCTCCGTAATGCATTCCATTCCTTTAATTCATATATTCACTACTTTGGCAATGATGGAGCACAAGTTTTTGGCTGGTACACAATAAACGATTACCGTGTTTACTTTAAGGAAGACGGTCTACAAGCTAAAGATAATGTCCTTTTAATTGACGGAAATTATTATTATTTCAATCAAGATGGCCAACTTCTTGTTAATGGTTCCGCTAAATCATATAATAGTTTATATCTTGCAGATTCAGAAGGAAAATTATTAACCGGTTGGAGAGAGATTGACGGTAAGACCTATTACCTAAATCCAAGCAAACAATATCGCTACTCTAACACAACAGAAACCATAGACGGAAAGACTTATCTTTTCGGTTCTTACGGAGAATTGTTACGAAATGACACTAACTACGGACACGCTTCGGATGAAAATGGAATCGTTCGAACAGGATTCTACCGTACTGATAAAGGCTACCTCTGCTATCTTGAGCCAAGAGTAATCTCTTACTACCAACCAACTTGGAAGGAAATTGACGGTAAGCTCTATCACTTCGAAAAATCAACTTCATTAGGTAAAGACCTTAACGGTTCTCCAATCACAACCAATGCAACCCTTGAAAAAGATGGCAAAACTTATGTCATTGATGAAAATGGTGTGGCCACTGAGAAAGTGAATTAAAGGGTAAAAGCCTAAAACTTTTCTTTTTCATAATCTCCTAAAATCCAGGGCTCAGGTCCTGGATTTTTTTGTGTAAACATCTACTTCTCTCAAACGTCTCTATTGCACTATTTATTGAAACTATAATTATGTATGCGTTTTCTATTGAGTTTGTTAGAAAATAAGGGTAAGATATAATCATAAATTAATCTTTGGTATTAATCTCGTTGATTCTTTCACGATGTGAGTATGCCAAGTCACCATAATAAGGGGGAAATTTATGGAAAACAAAGTTCGTTTCAAGCTTCATAAAGTTAAGAAACATTGGATTACAATCGCTGCTTCAAGTTTGGCTATCGGAGCTTCACTAATTGGACTAGGACAGGTCGGAGCTGATGAAGTCAAACCAGAAACGACTGCTGTTAACAGTCCTGAAAATGTCGTCTCTGACATCAATCTTGAGACAAGTGCTAGCCTTATAACAAGAACCGAAGTAGCTCCAACAAGCACTACTGTTGAGAAAGCTTCTAGTGAAGCAGTATCTTCTGACACTACATCTACGAATGTCGCTACTCAGCCAACAGAAACAACTGCTACACAGCCTGCTGACGAGACTGATAAAAAGCTTAAACCCGCTCAATCTGGTGAGACAGCTACAACCGATAGAAGTGTTGAAACCACATCTGAAAAAAGCGATAACGTAACTCCTTCACAAGAAACACCTTCCCAAGGTGGCAAGTTCACTTCTGATGACCAAGGCAACTGGTATTACCTAGACAGCGAAGGCCACAAACTAACAGGCCCACAAACCATCGACAGCTTTAACCTCTACTTCCATGACAATGGCATCCAGGCAAAAGGTGAAAAGGTGACCATTGATGGCAAAGACTACTACTACGACAAAGATAATGGGCGTAAAGTAACTGATACAAGCATTGAGGTAGACGGTAAAACCTATTTAGCAGATGCTGATGGCATCCTTACCGAAAAAACGCAACTACCAACCCAGGTTGTAACTGGTGGTCATTTCCAATCTGATAACCAACAAGACTGGTATTACTACACTGCCAATGGTGAAAAATTGACGGGTTGGCAAAATGTTGATGGTGTCATCCTTTATTTTGATAAAGATGGTAAACAAGTCAAAGGACAAAAACAAGAAATCGACGGCAAGCACTACTATTTTGCCTATCATAATGGTGCCTTAATGACTAATCAATGGTATGAACATATCATCTTTAATGGTTATAGGACCAATCCAATGTATACGCACCTCTTTGAATATCTAGGAGAGGACGGTGCTCCCGTTACAGGTTGGCATACAATCGATAACAAACGCTACTACTTCCAATCAGACGGCCTGAGAGCTCAAAACGATGTCGTAACCATTGATGGGAAGAAATATTTGTTTGATTATGACGGTCAATTGGTTAAGAACACGTATGGCATCGTTGAAAGACCTTCTATGTTTTTCTCTAGTAAAACAACTTACCACACTGATGCTGACGGCGTCATTCAAACCGGTAGACATATAATTGATGGTAAGGAATACATTTTTTCTGAAAATGGAGTTGTCCTAAACGGTATTATCACTTTTGAAAATAAAGATTATTTTGTCATTAATAGTGTAGTCCAAAAAAATAGCCTTAAAGCCTACTTTGCACCTGTTGTCTATAACAATGAAGGTATTTTTAATGGAATCTATGGCACTGATGAAAACGGAATTGTCTTAAAAGGATTCCAACGAGGTATTGATGGTCAACTCCACTACTTTCAACCAGAAGTAAAAAGTGTCACTAAGCCTTCATGGGAGGAAATCAATGGGCAACGTTACCGATTGACAGATGGAGATTACGTCGAACCTACTGCTGGTATGCGTCCTACAATTATTGTCTCTAATACAACTTTGAAAGTTGATGACAAAGTCTATTCCTTTGATGACAAGGGAATCTCAACTGAAGTTACACCTAAAAATCAGTTTATTCGCGACGACTTTTGGAACTGGTACTACTACGACAAAGATGGGAAACTCCTAACAGGTCGTCAAACCATTGATGGTGTCCAACTCTACTTTGATAAAGATGGCAAGCAAGCCAAAGGAACTTTGGTTGACATCGATGGGGATACCTACTACTTCGATAAAGATAGCGGAGCTTTATGGACTAACCGTACCATTGAGCTTGGTGGTGTTACCTATAACATTGATGAAGAAGGACATGTCACATCATCTCTACGCAACACCTTTGTTCAGGACAAGGATGGCGATTGGACTTATCTCAAAGATAAGGGCCAATTAGCTACTGGCTGGCAAACCATTAACGGTGTCCAACTCTACTTTGATGGCAGTGGTAAGCAAATAAAAGGTAAGCGTATCCTTATAGATGGGAAGTACTACTATTTCGCTGAAAACAATGGTGAACTCCTCCGTAATGCATTCTATCCGTACAATTACTATTCTAAGCTCTACTTTGGCAATGATGGAGCTCAAGTTTTTGGCTGGTATACACTAGATAATCACCGTGTTTACTTTAAGGAAAATGGTCTTCAAGCTAAAGAAGAGTTGCTTCTAATCGACGGAAATTATTATTACTTCACTCGAGATGGGCAACTCCTAGTTGATGGTTCAGCTAAATTATTTGGTGAAATATATCTTGCCGATTCAGAAGGAAAACTATTAACCGGGTGGAGAGAAATTGACGGTAAGACTTATTACCTAGATCCAAGCAACCAATATCGCTATATCAATAAAACAGAAACCATAGATGGAAAGACCTATCTTTTCGGTTCTTACGCAGAATTATTACGTAATGAAACTAAATCCGGTTACATTTCAGACGAAAATGGAATCGTTCGAACAGGATTCTACCGCACTGATAAAGGCTATCTCTGCTATCTTGAGCCTCAGATAATATCTTCCTACCAACCAACTTGGAAGGAAATTGACGGTAAGCTCTATCACTTTGAAAAATCAACCTCATTAGGGAAAGATTTGTACGGTTCTCCAATCACAACCAAAGCAACACTAGAAAAAGATGGCAAAACTTATGTCATTGATGAAAATGGTGTAGCGACTGAGAAAATGAATTAAAGTGAAGAACAAGATATTTCTTCTACTTTAAGAAAACTTTAGGCTTTGCTTTATATACTATAACCATCCTAAAACTTTTCTTTTTCATAATCTCCTAAATCCAGGGCATAGGTCCTGGATTTTTTTGTTTTTAGAAAAGTCTGTAGCAACTAAAATCATCCCCTCTCACTCGCAACGCAATGTAATCGTTTTCTTATTTTTGTCTAAATTTCTTATATTTTCTTGAAAGTCTCTAAAATAGCACTATAATAGGAAGTAGGAAAAAGGAGGAAGAATTATGAAAGTACATTCTAATTTTACTGGACCTAAGTCCAAAAAACGTCTGATTGCATTCTCATGTGCAACTGCTCTTGCAAGTTTTGCCTTTATCGCAAGACCTGCCTTCGCTGAGGAAGCTAAAGTTGACAACTCATCAAACCTTGATACGACTGCTGCAACATCTACCAATGTGGAAACCACAGCAGACCTTGTCGAAACTAAGGTTGTTGAAGCTCCTGCTACTACTGAAAAGGTAGCCAGCACTGAAAGCACTACAAATGTCTCAGAACAAGTCACAACTTCTGCTGCAAGCTCTGAAGTTGTCAGTGAAACTGCCTCAACAACTGCAAGTGAAAGCCAAACTCCTGCAGAATCAGCCACAGGCCAAACGCGCGAAGCTGTAACTACAGACCGAGCTGCCAATGAGCCAGCTTCAGTACCTAATGAAACAAACGTCACTGGTGGTCAGTACTATAGAGACGAATATGGCTACTGGCATTACAAAGATGCTAGCGGTAAAGACCTGACTGGACCACAAACTATTGATGGCGTTAAGGTCTACTTTAGAGATAGTGGTGTTCAGGTTAAAGGGGAATTTACCTGGGACGGTCACTATTATGACAAAGATTCTGGTGCTCTTGTTACTAATAAATTCGTTGAGAGTTACGGTAGCACCTATTACCTAGATGAAAATGGCAATAAAGTAATCGGTCCCAAAGAAATTAATGGGGAATGGAATTATTTTGACGACTACGGTGAACAAGTTAAAGGTAGATTTGCTTCTGATGACCGTTATTACGACGAAAACGGAAAACAAGTTGATTTCGGGACAAACCGCTATTTTGAATTAAACGGAAAATGGTACTATGCTGGAAATGATGGTGCTATTTTAAAGGGACCACAAACCATCGATGGCGTTAAGGTTTACTTCAATCAAGGTGGTGTTCAAGTTAAGGGCTATTTTGTTAGAAATGATACTAACAATAAAGAACACTATTACGACAAAGATTCTGGTGCACTAGTCACTAACAACTACGTTATTGCCTACGATAACTATACCCACCAAAATGAACGCTACTATGTTGATGAGCAGGGTATTCGTGTAAAAGGTGCTAAAACTATCAATGGTAAACAGGTTTACTTTACATATGATGGAAGACAAGTCTTCGACAATTTTGGTGACGATGGCTACTTCTATGATCAGGATGGTAACCGAGTCGACCTAGGCACAAACCGTTATGTTCAAATTAAAGGCAACTGGTACTACATCGGTAACGATGGAAAAATCTTGACAGGTGAACAAACTATTGATGGCGCTCATGTCTACTTTGGCTATAAAGGTATCCAAGTGAAAGGAGATTTTGACTACAACAAACAATTTCATGATAAAGACTCTGGAAATCTAGTTACTAATCGTTTCGTAACAGTTAAAGACAAAACCTACTTTATTGGAGCTGATAGTAAGGCTATCAAAGGGGCAACAGTCATCGACAACATTGAATACTTCTTTGATAAAGAAACTGGTGCTCAAGTTAAAGGAAATTTCGCAAGAAACGATAAATACTACGATGGGGTCACTGGTGCTCTCGTAACCAATAGCTATGTCCAAGTTGATAAAGACTGGTACTATGTAGGCAATGACGGTAAAAGACTTAAAGGTTCACAAACCATTAACAATGTTCCTGTATACTTTGATCCTTATGGGGGTAAACAAGTAAAAGGAGAGTTTGGTGATAATGGTTACTATTACGACCAAAATTCTGGTGCCAAAGTAGATTTGGGAACAAGTCGCTATGTCCAAGTTAACGATAATTGGTACTACGTCAATGCTGAGGGTAAGATTCTCAAAGGCGAACAGACCATCGATGGGGTTCAAGTCCATTTTGATACTAAAACAGGGCAACAAATTAAAGGGGGCTTTACTGACAAAGATGGTAAATTAGTCATAAAAGAAAAATATTATCTATCTGGTACTCCTATGAGATATTATGATAAAGACTCCGGTGCTCTTGTAAAAAATCAATACTTCAACCATAATGGTAAATGGTACTATGCAGATGCAGAAGGTAATATCCTTAAAGGCTCACAAACCATCGATGGGGTACATGTTTACTTTGACTATAATGGTGTACAAGCTAAAGATACTGTTCTTGATGGTTACTACTACGATAAAGATACTGGCGCACGGAAAGAGCTCCCTCGTGATCAGTTTATTAAAATTGGTGACGATTTATACTATTTTAGCAGTAATGGACGAACTGGAAGTATAAGTGTTAACGGTAAGGATTACTATGTTGAGCAAAACGGAAGGGTCCTTCGTGGTTCCTTTAACATATATCAAAATCCACCTTACTATGATGATGAAACTGGCGAAGCTGTAGAAAAAACTGGTTTTGTTAAATCTCGCGGTAGTTGGTTCTACCTAGAAAATGGTAAAAAAGTCGCAGGTTTCAAAAAAATTGATGGGAAACTTTACTATTTCTCTGCCAATCCAATGAACAAATACGAAACAAACGAACAAGTTCGTGGAAAATTAGTTGGACCTAAGTTTTATATTTCTTTTCTTAGCAGAGCAGAAGACAACCCAACTTACTACTTCGACGCTGAAACAGGTGCTGCTGTAACCAACCAATTCGTCTATGCAGATGGACACTGGTACTACTTCGGTAACGATGGAAAGGCTCTTCTATTTGATCAAGTCATCAATGGTCAACACCTCTACTTTGATTATCAAGGTAAGCAAATTAAAGGCAATTTCGTTACAGACTACAAGGGGACTCGTTACTACGATGAAAACTCTGGGGAGCTCGTAACCAACCAAACACGTACCATCAATGGTGTGACTTATCACTTTGATGAAAATGGACGTGCAAATCAATTGTAAATTAAGTCCGAAAATCGACTAAAATTATTCTTATAAGACATCTATACTAAGGAAGTTGATTAATTTCAACTTCCTTTTAAAAATCCAAGAAAATAATTTTTGTCTACTTTAAGAAAACTTTAGGCTTTGCTTTATATACTAAAACCATCCTAAAACTTTTCTTTTTCATAATCTCCTAAATCCAGGGCATAGGTCCTGGATTTTTTTGTTTTTAGAAAAGTCTGTAGCAACT
>OVXK01000134.1_pt1 | contig 32527 bp, 37 predicted proteins | sample 1732021 | NCBI WGS metagenome assembly OVXK01 (sample SAMEA4413051, study PRJEB24355) | metagenome | biome: human; feature: gut; material: faeces | place: United Kingdom | collected 2010 | reverse complement strand
CCGAAGAAATGGAACGCTCTTCGGCTTTTCGGTGTCTACTGAAATCAAGGTATTAATGGGAATACCAGCCTAAGATATTTGGAGTTCAGAGAGGGCGCGTTTGATTTTCAAACTTTGCAACAGAACCTTTTAAAGTATACTAAGTTATCTTTTTTAATTTTAGGAGTAATCATTATTGTAAGTTTTACTATTTCTAAAATTATTCAAGTCATATTCACAAAAAGTAAATTGAAACGTAGAATATAAACTACAGACAGCTTAAATTTTGGCTGTCTTTTTTATGATTATTTATTGTTATTGACATGACAATTTTGTTCAAATTCCCCAATAGATTCACAATTAAAAGACCCAACAGGGTATAACCGGTTGATACTTTTCTATGTTAAAATTGTTGCTAAGTAAGTAGTAGGTCATTCAAGTTGAGCATACTTTAATTTAGGGAATAATAGTGATATTCAAATAAATTACTACTATCTTAAAGTTATTATGTCTATTGCTCTTTATGTTGTTTATTAAGGTAGTTTTTATAATTTGAAAAAATTTCTTAATTTGTGTATATTATATGTAATTAGGGTTAAAAACAAAATAAAATATAATTTCAAGGAGGAAGAAATGATAAAAAAAATACTTTTCGGAGTAGTATGTATTTTTGCGTTTGGGGGAATGGCAATCACTGCATTTGCAGATGATACTCTGCCTATCTATGGTTCACGTATTTGGTTTGATTTAAATGGCAATGGAATACAAGACCAAAATGAACCGTCAGCACCTGCTATTCATTTTGATAAACTAGCCTTTACAAATAAGGATTTGACGGTAGGATTTGATTATCCAGGAAATAATCATTTGAATGCTGGATCTACTACAACCCCTATTAATTCTGCTACAGCTGTTATTGAGCCTAAGTCAGCATGGGTAAAACAGAATTTAAATAAAGATTGGTCGGAAATAACAGATAAAGCTATGGAAACAGATGATTGGACGGAGTACGAAAGTGTTTCAAAGCAATTTTCTGATGCTAATCCGCTTATGGATAATGCAGAAGTACCATACAGAACAGGTTTTGGGAACCTAAATTTAGCTAACTGGATTGCTCAAAATGTACCCGAAGATAGCTCATACATTAATTACATTTACATTAATCCTAGTCAACTACCAAAATGGTTAACTATTACTGAATCCAATAAAGCAAGTATTGTTAATAGTTCACAATTTTCAGCAGATGGTTTCTATTACTTTGATAATAAAGCTCCTCTCCAAACAGTCAGTGGTTACTACAATTTAGATGGAACATTTACTGAAAGTAATGATACTCAAAATCCGTATGTTCACAGTTATGCAATAGCAAATCTAGGATTAATTCCTCATGCTTCTATAAAACTTGATATGACAACAGAACAAAAAATAAGTAATCCAAATGAAGAAATTACTGTAACCTACACAGTTAAAAATGACGGTACGAGCGATCTTGAAAACATAACTTTATCCGATATCGATTTTCCAGCATTTAATTTGAAAAGTGGAGAAGAAAAGACTTTTAGTGTGGCACAAATACCTAATCAGCAAGGAATTATAAATACAACTGTGCAAGGTGATCTTAATTATTACTATGATCAAGTTTACTTAAATCCCGATACAGGAGAGACTTCAACCACTCCACAAAAACCCATGCATCTATTAACAGTTACTGATGATAAACAGGTAACGGTGACTTACCCGACTACAAAACAGTCAACAATAACAGTCCGCTATATGGATGAAGAGGGAAATCAATTAATTGATCCTATTACTAAGACAGACATTGTAGGTAAGGAGTATTCTACTGAGCAAAAAACATTTGACGGTTATCAATTTGAAAAGTTAACGGGAAATGCTTCTGGTGTATTTACAGAGAGTGATCAAGAGATCGTTTATGTATATAAGAAAGTTGTAACTCCTCCTGTAAAACAATCAACGATAACAGTTCGTTATATAGATGAAGAGGGAAATCAATTAATTGATCCTATTACTAAGACAGACATTGTAGGCAAGGAGTATTCTACTGAGCAAAAAACATTTAACGGTTATCAATTTGAAAAGATAACGGGAAATGCTTCTGGCGTATTTACAGAGAATGAACAAGAGATCGTTTACGTATATAAAAAAATTGATGTGTTAAAAGAAGAGAATAAAGGTCAAATTAACAAAACATCGAATACTGAATTTAAAGAAGCAAACAAGTCAAATGATAAAGTTAAAATGGATAATGCTTCTACAGGAAAAAAGAGCGCTAAATCTTTTCCTAGAACAGGATTTAATAATAATTTAGTATTAAATACATTGGGCGCGGCTTTGCTTGTAGTTAGTCTTATTGGTTTTACTGTTGTATTTGTTATTAGAAGAAAACAAAAGAGATAAGAACGTTGAAGATAAAACTTAATATAATAAATTTTTTTATATTCCAGATAATCCTGATATGAATGAAATTTCAAAAAACTAGGAAATGCGATTAATTTAAGTGAGGAATAGAAACTTCTGAAGTAACTATATATCATAAATTAAACCGATGAGTCAAAAACTTTTGTTTTTTCTATTAGCGATGAGATTATATTAAACAGTATATACTAGAATGAATGATTATAAAACGTTTGAGTGGATAATCGTCCGTAAAAGCATGATCCAAAGAGTTGAAATTTTAGTTTAGAAGGATGATCAATTCAAGACGATAAAATTTTTAGTGAATTAAAATGTGTTATATAAAAAAGTATTGACAAAAAAGCATTCATTATAAAAAATTAACTATGCTACTGGATATTATATCCAGTAGCATAGTTAATTTTTTATTTTTTTTGGGGATAGTCAAGGTTATTATTGGAGATTATTCGAAACTAGATTTAAAGGTGATGATGGCAAATGGAAAGTATCAACAGTTTGGCTGTCTGCTTGGAATCTTCAACATTTAAGATTTGGCTAAAATTATGGTAAATAAAAAATATTTGATAGGGGTATTGGTCATATCTACATTATCTTTTTTTTATTTTTTGTGTATAAGGTAGATGAATCAGAAAATAATCCCATAATAGAAACTGTACAAGAAAGAGAAAAAGAAAGGGATAAAAAATATTTTGAAACATTGTCTGTTTCTGGTGAAGGGGTAGTAACCAAAGAAGATCTAGAAGCATATTTATGGGTTTCAAATGGGTCTGGAGAAGTAAATTCTTTTCAGAAAGGTATTAGAAAACAAGGAGTATATCCCGAAAAGTATCATAAAGAGCCTATAATAATTAGCGAGTATGATTTGGTTGATGGGATTTATACAGAAAAAGGAGATCCTAGCAAGTACAAAGTTAGTTGGAAAAAGGGATATATTTTTTTTGAACCAATTGACAAGTTATCCAATAAAGAAGAGCGGGAAAAAATATTCTACCCAGCAAAATTTACAGATGAAGAAGAGTAACTAGTATAATATAAAAATTTTAGATTAGGAGACATAAAGAAAAAGGCAACAAAAATTGTTGCCTTTTTTGTACGTTTTTATGAAAGTAGTTTGCTTATGCTATTCACTAGTAAATGCTTTGTGTCAATTTTAACGGTATCCTAATTAGACAATCGAGACTATTTGTTTTTCCCTTTTTCATGCGCTGTTTCTAAAAACATGCATTGTCTAGTTGTATAATCGATGGTAGTTAATTAATCCAATAATACTTTACTTGATGCTTTCATTCCGTAAAAAAATCAATAGAAACATATAAACATAATATTAAATGACAATATTAGAAATAAATAATATAATTATTTCTAAGAAAATCAGTAAAGGAGCTTAAAAATGGTTGATTTTAGTAAACTTAAAAAAATAGAAAAAAAACAAGATGTTATCGATCCAATTGAAATTTTTAGAAGAATACCAAAACCTGAAGGAATAAATGATCTTTATTCCAGTCAATCGGAAGTTTTAAATGCTTGGTTTAAAAACAAAGATCAAAAAGATAATATTATAAAATTGCATACGGGTGGTGGAAAAACAATGGTTGGCTTGTTGATTGCTCAATCTACAATGAACGAGCTAAAAGAACCAGTGTTGTACTTGACTCCTACTACCCAACTAGTAAATCAAACTTTTGAAAAAGCTAAAGAGTTAGGAATGTCTGTAGTAAAATATGAAAAAGGAGAACCATTATCACAAGAATTTGTCAATGGAAAGGCTATTATGATAGCAACTTATTCAGCATTATTTAATGGTAAAAGTAAATTTGGGGTTCAAGGGAAAACTTCAATTCAATATGTTTCTACAATTATTTTTGATGATGCACATGCAGCATTACCAGTTATTAGGGATAGTTTTACTTTAGAAATAAGTAAAGCTGAAGATGAAAAATTGTATTTAGAACTTTGTTCTCATTTTAGAAAAAGCTTTATTGAAATTGGAAAACAAGGAACTTTTGATGAAGTTATTGATGGCAAAGAAGATATGGTTTTGGAAGTACCTTATTGGGAATTCATAGAATCTATGACATATGTAAGTTCTAAAGTAAAAGAAAAAGATGTTTTTTCTTGGCCATTAATTAGAGATCGTTTATCTATGTGTCATGCATTTATTAGTAAAAGTAAATTTACAATAACACTCATTCAACCACTACTGGATATATTCCCTACATTTAAGAATGCCAAACGTAAAATTTATATGTCTGCTACTATCTCAGATGACAGTGATATTATAAGAACATTTAATGTTTCGGAAAGTGCTGTAAATAACCCGTTAACCTCTAGTTCTGTTGCAGGAATAAGTGAAAGAATGATATTAATACCAGGATTGATGGATTTTCCGTTTGATGATTTAAAAGATTCCTTTAAATTACTTAATTATGTTGTTGAAAATGAATATGGAGCCGTTGTAATTGCTCCGTCAGATGAAAAATCAAGTCGTTGGGAATCAGATGTTATTTTTCCTCATGGATCTGAAGAAGTAAATAATATTGTAAATAAAATGCAAAAAAAGATTGAATTTGGCCCGGTCGTTTTTTCAAATAGATATGATGGAATTGATTTACCAGGTGATGCTTGCCGACTTTTAATAATGGATGGTATGCCAATAGGAACTTCAAGTTATGAGATTTTTCGAGCAGCAGCCTTAATGGGTGGTGATTCAATTACAAGAATGATGACGCAAAGGATTGAGCAAGGCTTAGGAAGGGGAGCTAGAGGAGCTTCTGATTATTGTATAGACGTACTTATAGGAAAAGATTTAACAACATGGGTTAGTATGGAAAATAATTTTTCTTATTTTACTAGTGCCACCAAAGCTCAAATCGAAATGGGAAAAATAGTTAGTCAAGAAGTTAAAAGTGTTTCAGATTTATTGGATGTTATAAAGCAAAGTTTAAATAGAGATAGTGGATGGACAAATTATCATTCTGAAGAGTTGGTAGAGTATATTGATCAAGATCATATTGTAAAAAAAGATTCATCATTTGCTAGAATTGAACGAGTAATTGTAGATTTGTGGGATATGGACTGTCTAGATAAGGCTATTGTTAAAATTAATAGTTATTTAGAGCAAAATGAATCGATGAATCAATATGAAAAAGGTTGGTTACAACAGTTTTGTGCAAGAATGGCATATGTATTTAAGGATAAAGTAACATTTGAAGAGTATCAAAAGCAAGCGTACTTTAATAATAAAAATTTATTTAGAATCACTAATTCAAATGATGAATATCCTCAACTAAAAGTGCCGTCCGATCAATCTAAAATGATAGTAAAAAAATATAAAGAATTTAGAAGCCCACGAGGAATTTTAAGTAATATTGATGAAATCGAATCATTAATTACTTCTACTTCTAGTGCAAATCAATTTGAAGAAGCATTAAAAAAATTAGGTGATTATTTAGGCTTTATATCAGAAAGATTTGATGATGATGGAATAGGTCCAGATGTATTATGGCTGATTAATGAGAAAAAAGGAATCATTATTGAAGCTAAAAGTCGAAAAAAAGAACATAATGCTTTTAGAAAAGAAGAACATGGGCAACTTCTTATAGCAGAAAGATGGTTTAAAACTAAGTTTCCTGATATCGAAGCGTTACCAGTTAGTGTTCATCAAGATAAAATAGCAACAAAAGCTTCTTTTGCTGAGGGTGTAAAGGTATTAACATTTGATAATATACTGCTTATTATTAAAGAAACTAAAAAATTATATTCTCAATTAATAGATTATCATTTGGACGAAAAGGCACTGGAGGTGCAGTGCCAAAAGTTACTTTTACAATTTGATTTACTCAGTGAAAGGTTTGTCGAAAAGTATTTAGATACATTTGAAACAATGACATAAACCTTAATTTTAGTATCATTTGAAATATAGTTCATGTTTTATTCTATATATTGGAGTAATCATCACATTTATAATAACATTGTATTGACAAAATCCCTTGTTTTTAATACAATGTTATTACAAAGTGCGAATGGAGGTAATAAGATGTCTCAATCAACAATTACATTTAGAATTCCTGAGGATGAGAAAGAACTTGTGTTAGAATATGCAAAAGCTCATAATTCTTCATTAACTGAACTTTATCGAAAAGCTGTATTAGATAAAATTGAAGATGAAATTGATTTAAAAACCTTACGGAACGCAATAGAAATTTCCAAAGAGAAAAAAGAGATTGGTATTTCTCAAGAGGAAATGGAGAATTTACTAAATGAAATATAAAGTTGTATATATGCCACAAGCGCAGAAACAATTAAAAAAAATGGATAGAAATCAGGCAAGAATAATAGTAGCTTGGATTAGAAAAAACTTAGAAGGAACTACTGATCCTCGTCAACATGGAAAAGGCTTGACTGGAAATAGAAGTGGTGAATGGCGTTACAGAATTGGAAATTATCGAATATTGGCTAATATTTGTGATTCAGAAATTATAATACAAATATTTTCAATAGGACATAGGAGTACTATCTACAAAAAATAATTTATGTAGGAAACATGCAAAAGAAGAGGGTATATTAGAAAATAGTCCAGTTTCTATTGAAATCTTAACTGTTGAAGCACCTGCAAAAAAAGTGATATATAACTGAATTAGATAAAGAATGTTATCTTTCTACTTGGTTTTATGTCAAATTAATTAGCTTAGAATAGTTATAATTAACTATAATAAAAATATAGACTCTCTTTGTATAGAGAGTCTATTAACTTTTAATAAGCTATTTAATTGTCAATAAGGCTGCACCTTCAGTAACTATATTTTTAGTTATAGGAATAACTTCTGAATAATCTTTAGAGTTTGTTACAATAACCATTGTTGTATCATCAAGTCCTGAATTTGTAATTACTGTGCTGTCAAATGTTCCAAGAACCTCTCCCTTTTTTACTTTTTGTTTAGCACCAACTTTTTTAGTGAATCCTTTACCATTCAATGATACTGTGTCAATACCAACATGAATTAATATTTCAGCACCAGTATTTGATTTGAGGCCATAAGCGTGCCCAGTTTCAAATACGACTTGGACAATACCATCTACTGGAGAATATATAGTGTTCCCATTTGGTTTAATAGCAATCCCTTTTCCTATAGATTCTGAAGAAAATACTGGGTCATTAACTGAACCAAGAGTAGTTATTTCACCAGCAAGAGGACTAACAATCGTTTCTACTGTTGTAGGTTCATCAGCATTTGCTATTTGATTTGTATTTATTTCTGAAGTATCAACTGATGTTTGTTCAGCAATTGCTTCTGCTGCAAAGATACCGGAAGATCTTGTTCTACCATAGAAATAAGTAATTGCAAAAGTAACTGAAAAACTTATTAATTCACATAGCAAGTAAAAGGGGATAGAAGTTGCGTTGATTGAAAGGAACCCAAGAAATCCAGCTGAACCGAGTGATACAGCAACAACTTTAAGTAGACCTGTTATCGCTGCAGCAATACCTGAACCAATTAGAGCACAGAAAAACGGGAAACGGTATTTTAAGTTTACTCCAAACAATGCTGGTTCAGTAATACCAAGAAGTGCTGATAATCCAGCAGAAGAAGCCAGACTCTTTGTTTTAGAATTTTTAGTTAAAAACCAAATAGCAAATGTTGCAGCACCTTGAGCTACATTTGCCATGGAAGCAACTACAAAGATAAAATCCCCATGTCCGATACCATTTGTCCATGCTGAAAGTAACTGTGTTTCGATTGCAGGAAATGACTGATGAAGACCAGTCATAACAATGAGTGAATATGTTCCACCAAAGATCCCCATTCCTATGAACCCAGTTGCATTATATAACCAAACAATAGCATCTGTGATTCCATTAGATAGTAATAACATTGTGGGACCAATAACTGTGAAAGTTAAGAATCCAGTAATTATTACGGATAATAATGGTGTGAATGTAAAATCAATAGATGAAGGAAGTTTTTTATGAAAATATTTTTCCAATATTGACAAAAGATATACGGAAGCTAATACCGGAATTACTTGGTAGGCATAGTTTGTTTGTGCAACATGGTATCCAAAAATATTCCAATATTCAGTGGCTCCACCAAGGTCTGGAGTTGTCATAATCATACCAATTGCAGCACCTAGAAATTGGTTTGCTCCAAAACGTTTAGCAGCGGAAATACCAACTAGAATTGGTAAAAACATAAATGGTGCAGCTGACATAAGCTGAATCATAGAGGAAATTCCTTTAATTGCAGGATACATTTCTTCGATTGATTTTGGTCCAAAAAGACCCGCGGCAGTTAAAAAATTTCGTAGAGCCATTAATAAACCACCTGCAACAAGTGCAGGAATAATTGGTACGAAAATTTCTGATAGTAGTTTAATTAATGCCATAATTGGATTGAATTTTTTATTTTTATCAACTATTTGTTTCAAGTCGTCTGTTGAAAGCTCTGAAAGGCCAGTTTTTTTTATAAGTTCATCATAGACAAAATTAACGTCACCAGCACCAATAATAACCTGATACTGACCATCAATTTTAAAGGTACCTTTTACATTTGGGTTTTCATCCAAAGCTTTTTGATTAACTTTTGTATTATCCTTTAGTACGAGACGAAGACGTGTTGCACAGTGTGCAGCAGCGATAAGATTATCTTTTCCAACTGCTAGAATTATGTCGGAAGCTAGTTTAGCATAGTCCATATGAACAACTCCTTTTATCATATTTCTCTTTCTGAGAAAGCGCTTTTTTTAATTTATGTTTATTTTAGCATATTTCATGAACATGTCAAACGTTTATCATATTTTTTTTATTTTTAGATAGAATGATTGATTTTTATAGAGAAAACGTTTACTATATTAGTTATAAAAAGATACTTTGAAGGAGTAAAATATGGAATTATCTCGAGAAATACGATATCGCGCTTATTCTGAATGGAGTAAAGATGAGATTACAAAAATAAAAGAAAATATTAAGCAATCTCCTTGGCATGCTAGCTATCATATTGAACCTAAAACAGGGTTGCTTAACGATCCGAATGGGTTCTCTTTTTTTAATGGAAAATTCACTCTTTTTTACCAAAATTGGCCATTTGGAGCGGCACACGGGTTAAAAAAATGGGTGCATGCTGAGTCAGATGATTTAGTTCATTTTAATATAACAGGAACAGAGCTTCTTCCAGATACAAAATACGATAGTCATGGAGCATATTCTGGATCAGCATATGAAGTAGATGGCAAATTACTTTTATTATATACAGGAAATGTTCGTGATAAAAATTGGAGACGTGATTCATTTCAATTGGGAGCATGGATGGATAGAAGTTACAATATTACTAAGTGTGAGGATGTCTTTATTAACAAACCTGAGGACGTAACAGATCATTTTAGAGATCCGCAAATTTTTGATTATAAAGGTCAATTTTATGCAATTGTTGGAGGACAAAGTCTTGAAAAAAGAGGAGTTATTAAGCTTTATAAAGCTGTAGGTAACAGTGTTGAAAAGTGGTCAGAAGTAGGAAATCTTGATTTTTGTAGTAGTGGTTCAGAATACATGATAGAGTGCCCTAATCTTTTATTTGTAAATGATACACCAATTCTGATTTATTGTCCTCAGGGTCTTGATAAATCAGAACTTAGTTATGATAATATTTATCCGAATACTTATAAAATTTGTCAAAGTTTTGATGAAAGAACTGCGAAACTTGTGGGTTCTTCTAAAATTAAAAATCTTGATTATGGGTTTGATGTTTATGCAACACAAGGATTTAATTCTCCTGATGGACGTACTTTAATTGTTAGTTGGATTGGGCTTCCTGATGTTGAATATCCAACAGATAAGTATGATTATCAAGGCGCAATGAGTCTTGTTAAGGAGCTTTCTATCAATAATGGAAAACTTTATCAATACCCTGTAGATGCTATTAAAACACTGCGAACTAGTTGTGAAGATTTTACGTCAAAAATAGAAACAAGTAATACTTATGAACTGGAAGTGACTTTTCCGGCTAATCAGAAATCAGAATTACTTCTTTTTGCTGATGATAAAGGGAATGGACTCAGCTTAATAGTTGATACTAAAGAAGGAAAAGTTATTTTAGATCGGAGTAAAGCAGGAATTCAATATGCAATTGATTTTGGTATGACTCGTGAATGCTTAATAGATACTGAAGAAACAATTGCTAATATTTTTGTAGATAATTCAATCATTGAGATTTTTATTAATAAAGGAGAGAAAGTATTTACCAGTCGTGTATTTCCTGAGAAGGACCAAAATGGGATTCAAATAAAATCAGGGAAACCTATTGGAAAATACTTTGAATTGGAATATTAATATGGTAGCAAAATTAACAGATGTAGCTGAATTAGCTGGAGTTAGTCCGACAACTGTATCTCGTGTCATTAATAACAAAGGCTATTTGTCAGAAAAAACTAAAAAAAACGTTCATGAAGCTATGAAAATTTTAGGATACAAACCAAATAATTTAGCACGAGGCTTACAAGGAAAATCACCTCAACTTATAGGTCTCATTTTCCCTAATATTAGTAACATATTCTATGCGGAACTCATTGAATACCTTGAAATAGAATTATTTAATCAAGGATATAAAACAATTATTTGTAATAGCGAAAATGATCCTGGAAAAGAACGTGAATATCTTGAAATGCTTGAAGCAAATCAAGTCGACGGTATTATTTCTTCTAGTCATAATCTTGGGATTGCTGACTATGAGCGTGTTCAAGCACCAATTATTGCTTTTGATAGAAATTTAGCACCAAATGTTCCTATCATCGCATCAGATAATTTTGAAGGTGGTAAATTGGCAGCAAGCGTTTTACGGAAAAATGGTTGTCAAAATATTATTATGATTACTGGAAATGATAATACAGATTCTCCTACAGGTTTACGTGCTTTAGGATTTTCTTTCCAAATTCCAGAAGGAAAAGTCTTTAAAGTTCCTAATAGTTTGTCTACAATTCGTCGAGAGATGGAAATTAAATCGATTATTTCAACTAATAAACCAGATGGCATTTTTATTTCAGATGATTTAACTGCTATTCTTACTATGAAAATTGTAAAAAAACTCAACTTAAATATTCCAGAAGATGTGAAAATTATTGGTTACGATGGAACATCATTTATTGAACAATTTTTTTCACAATTGACCACAATTAAACAACCTATTGATGAACTTGCAAAACTAATTGTTGATGTTTTGTTGAAAAAGATTAAGGGAGAAAAGATAAGTAAGGATTATATTTTACCTGTATCATTACTTTCTGGTGGGAGCATTTAATCGATAGAAAAAAACGAACAAGTCGGAAACTTTTGACTTGTTCGTTTTTTCGCCTTTTTATTAGTTAAAATTTATTTGTTTTATTTACTTTTTGAAATACGGTTCTAACTTTTAGCAATAATTCATCGATTAATTTTTCGTGTGCTGTTTCTAAAAACACGCATTGTCTAGCCTCATAATCGATGGTGGTTAATTGATCTAATAATACTTTACCTGATGTTTTCATTCCGTAAGAAGGATTAATAGAAACATATAAAGGATAGTTTCTTTTTGTACTTGATATAGGAGCTACAATAACAACATTGCTGTAATCTGCAATAATATCATGACTTAAAACAATATACGGTCTCTTACCTGTTTGTTCATGTCCTGATCTAGGAGCCGTATTCAACAATAAAATATCACCTTGATGAGGAACTTTTACCATTTTTCATTTCCTACCGCATTTCCTAAATCTTGAATAGTTACATGCACCTTCTCTTCTTTATAATTTTCAAACAATTGTTCAATTGTTAAATCATTATCAGAATCCACAGCTTCAATAATTAATCGTTTTTTACCATTCGATTCCTCCTGTGTTATTTTCACTTTATCTTCTGTATGAATTTGGAGATATTCCATCACAGATTTAGGAAGTCTAAGACCGTTACTATTGCCCCATTTTTTTATTGATAACATTACCATTTTATTCACCTCTCATTGTTTATACATAGTATAACATATTAAAAAAATAAAGTATATACATAATTATCCTTCGACTGAACAATTTCACATAAAAACCAAAGAGGTCAAAAACTTTTAAGTTTCTGATCCTGTGTTTGTCCTATTATTTTACATGTAAATTTTATGCTACAAAATATCCAAAGATAAGGATTAGTAAATATCAATTTTGAGTATACTCATATTTTACACAAATGACGTATGCCCAATTTGAATGTCCTACTATTTACCTGGTAACAATTGGGATATGAAAAAGAAGCAACAAGGCATACCCTGTTGGTTCTTTTGTTTTACGAATTCAAACAGCATTTTTTATATTTTTTTCCACTACCACAATAGCAGGGATCATTTCGTCCTATCTTCTTTTTCTTAACACTATGTTTAGATCCAATATTTGTTTTAACATTCAAGTGGGGAATACATCCACTTAAAATAAGATTATTTTTCCTTAGATTATATACTAGCTCTAAAATATAAATTACTACACTGAAGTTATCTACACACAATGAAGCAAATTCCATTAAATACAGTTTTTCAACATTTTCTCTATCATGAAATTTAATTATTTGTGTCGTGTAATCAATCTCACTGTCAAAGTGTTGAATAGCATTTCTTAATTTGTTTTTTAGACTTATTACTGGGATACTAAAAGGTTCATCATTATTCATCCATTCTAATTTTTTTCCTTTAAATACTTTGAGATACTCATCATAAGACTTACCGTTCTCACATTTTTGATAGTCTCCTCTGACTTCAATATTATTTAATGCAATTACGATATCAACATTTTCTAATATCCATTCGTAACTTTGCGCATAAAATGTTGTTAATTCTTCAAAATTAGCGGTCATTATACCATACTTATCCATATCAACATTATTCATTTTATCAGCATAACGCAGAGAAACAACCGGAATTAACTGATCGTATATTTTTGCAAAAGACTCTATTAGTTTGAATGCTTTTTTTTCAATATTATCTAATTTAGATTCTATTTTTATTGAGTACTCATTATATTTAGGAAGTTTACTTTTATCTTCCAACATTAAATTTGCCAATCTAATATATCTATAAATTGAATTACTACCGACAATGACACTAATACCAGTAGTTGCAATAAGCATTTGATGTAATGCCATGCATGCATCAAGCATATTATGGACTTCGGTTACTCCTATATGGGGATATTTAGAAAGTTCTTTTTTTATTTTTGGTTTTAGTAGACGTAATTTGTTATTCCAAAATAAATTATAATTAATCTTTAATTCAGACCAATGTTTCTTGTAATAATTTGAAAAAACCATTGCATTATTAGTTGAAGTTTTACTTAAAAGTATATCGCTATAAAAACTTTGAACTCTTATGAAAGGAGAAAGTTCCGCCTCTAATTCCATATTTTTTTTTAAAATTTTTCGTGTAGGAAACTCAGCTGATAGCTCAACTGAATAAAATTCATTTTCATACTCATCAGTTTCGAAAGCATTTTCTAATTTTATATAATAATCTTCAGCATCTTCAAGTATTACTTTTCCGTTAATAGGAATGTCGCAGTTTGGACAGTTCACATGAAATGGTATGTTAAAATATCCTAACTGTATTCTTAAATTTATTGTTGTACCACATGTACTGCATGTTATAAATTTGTTATCAACCATAAATTTCCCTCGTTTATTAAAGTTGTTAATACACTAAGTATAACTCACTTTCAAACAATTTTCTTACAAATTTTTTTATAGTTTATCAAAGAGCTATATCTTAAATTTCCCTGCGAATTCTTGTTTCTATTAATCAGATTGACAGCTGCTTTTCTTGATGAACCACACACGACTCCTTCCAACCCACGTTCCATTTCCGTTTGTTCTTCTTCGGTTCTTTCCTTTTTCCCGAACTAAAAAAGGCGCACGTCTGTAATAGATCGTTGCACCCTGGTCGTTTAGTAGTATTTTTTTTTAGAATATGCTATACTATAAACGAAAAGAGAGCTGTGCGCTAACACAACTCTCTTGTAGAACCGTTAAAAAGACGGTGGCTTGAATAAAATAGTTTTTAACCATCTTAACTGGCCAAAGTTAGAAGATGGTTATTTTTTTTTGTTCGTATGATCTATAATCAGCAAAACTAATGTTGCAAATGCAATCATTAGCGATAATGCTTCGAATACAGACATGCCTACTCCCTTCTAGGGATAAAGCTATGAACCATAGGCATCTCCCCCTTTGTCAAGAGATTAGCCACCATCTTTTCACTTTTCTACTGAATTAGTATATCATAAAACACACAAAAAGCCTAATCTATATAGGGTTTCTGTGTGTTTCTCTTACTTCTCCACGATACTTTCTTCCCTGTGGTGTTTTAAGAAAATTAACTAGTTTCTCGTATGACTCAAACTTTTTATTTTTTCTTGTCATCTTATTATTTCTATATTTTATTGCTACATATTCAAATTCAGTCATAATCATTCTCCCTTATTTAAACCCTTTGTCTGTCACATAACCTGATATACTCCAGATTCCGAGTGATTCATTTTTAGCCTTTTCTTGCGCTTTCTTTAATTCTTCCAAATACTTAGTATTTGGCTCTTTTACATAAGCCACACGTGCTAATCCTTCTCTCACAAGTGTTTCTTGAAGTAGCATCCCATCTACAAACACATACGCCAATAATCGACCATAGCGATCTGTTTTATTCGTTTCATCAAATTCTAGCTGTATTTCTTTTGCATTACTCAACAATGTTTTTGTTCGATTACTTGCTTCTTTACCAAATGGTTGAACAGGTGCATTCGGTTTGACTGTTTCAGGAGTATCTATCAATAAATATCTTACTTTTTGTTCCTTGCCATTTACAAGAAACACACTTGTATCACCGTCTACATGTCTAACAAACTCTACAGCTACTCTTTCTGAAGAAATTTGTTTTTGCTCGGTTTGTTGTATCGATTGATGTAGTTCTTTCGTTAGTTCCCCAATTTCTTTTTGCGTGCTACAGCCTATCAATATAAGAAAACTAAAGCATGAAACAAAAAAGAAGCCTATTCTATTTAGTCGTTTCCTCATTTTTTCTCCTCTTTGTAATTTCTTGCTCTATGCTTGCTTTATTTAAACATAGAGCAAGACTATTTATATTTTCATAAAATATTACTTAATAAATCTCTTAGAACGGCAAGTCATCATCTGAAATATCTATTGGGTTTCCATCAAATGGATCATCATTATTTCCCATAGTATTATCCATAGGTGGGGTCTGACTCGTTGTCGTTTTTTGTTCTCTCGATTCTGATTGCGAACGTGATTCCAACAAATAAAAACTTTCTACAATAACTTCTGTCACATAAACTCGTTGTCCTTGCTGATTTTCATAGTTTCGAGTTTGAAGTCTTCCTGAAATTCCTAACAATGTTCCCTTTTTTACATAATTAGCTAACGTTTCTGCTGGCTTACGCCAAATCACACACTGAATGTAGTCTGCTTCACGATCACCATTCTGGTTTTTGTAATTACGATTTACGGCAAGAGTGAACGTTGCAACAGCTGCTCCACTAGCTGTATAGCGTAAATCTGGGTCTTTCGTCGCTCTTCCAATTAATGTCACATTATTCATCATTTGTCGTTCCTTCTTTCTTGTCTTTTATAAGTACATTTTATATGGATATCCTTATAATGTCAATAGTCATATATGGATATTCTTATTTTTTTATGCTATATTAAAAGTGAAATGAGGTGTTTTTTTGGATAATTCTTACAAAACTTCTGAAGCACAAAGAAAAGCTATAAAAAAATACGAGCAGAAAAATGCCGCAGCCAAGCAGTATCGTAATAAAAAATATGCAACAAAAAGCTTTATTCTAAATTTAGCAACTGAAGAAGATTTACAACTTGTCCGTAGCTGGTTAAAAGAAAGAGAAGAGACTTCGCCAAACAATTGATCCTGTTAGCGAAGTCTCTTCCATCATTATCTTCCTACTTAAAAAAGTTCGAAGCTTATTGAAAGGAGTGGTATTTTGAACGAAGAAAAACTAGAACATTATCAAAAATGGTGTCAAGAAAATTTGTTAAACAGAACAGAAGCTATGGCTATCACTAAACAAAGTAGCTATGCGTTTACTCAATCCGTTTATACTAAGCAATTATTACCCTTTGTTGAAAAAAAGGTAATACACCTTCGGGACCGTGCGTTTATTTTTAAAACAAGACGTAGAAGCTTATGCAAAAAAAATACAAAATAGACAAAAAAATCAACCAACAAAGAAGCCATCACATTGATTGTGACGGCTTTTTATTAGTATTCTAATTCAAGGTTTGGTTGTTCAAATTCCTTACCTGATGTATTTGTTTTTTCACTTTCTAAAGTCGTTTGAATTTCTTGATTTAATTGAGCTTGTAACGCTAGTTTTTCCTTCAGTTCTTTTTCTTGAGGAAATTTACCTTGTTGTCGCTCTTTCGCTTTAAAAAATTGATCTTCTACGATTTCTAGTTTATTCACAGTATCTGCATAGTAGCTTGGTATTCTTTGTAGCTCATTTTCCATTTTTCTAATACCACCTAATCCATTTCCAAGAGCATTAGTCACAATGTAGTTAGACTGTCCAACCATACGGATATCTACATTTCCATATTCGTGGAAATTTTTTCTTACTTCTACTGTAAATCCATGATACTCACCAATCTCAGTAAAGTTTTCTGTGTTTTTATACAAAGTACAAATTTCATCCAATTTTTCTGCTGCTTTTGCACGTTCAGTAAACGTTTGATTATCGATAGTTATTGAAAATTCTTGGTTTGTAGGTGATTCTACTAACTGCTTGTCCTCTTCTAACTTAGCTACCGTTTCTTTTAAAGACTTGACTCTTGCAGGATATTCATGCTTAATTTGCCATTTTAAGCCTTCTTTTTCATTAATGAACTTTGCTTGTGGCATTTGCCCATGAATACAAAGCTGTTCATCTATCGAATACTTATGCAAATAACTGCTCTGCTTCAAAAAATTAAAAAAGTTTTGTTCTGTTTTAGTGACATGTAAAAATGTTTCATCATACAAACTTAATAGCTTTTTTTGTTTCGTTGGGTGCAAATCTAGTCTTCCTTTCATTACTCCCGCTCACACCAATCATATACCAACAAACATGATTGGTCAAGCAGGGAAATTTCATTTTATGCTACAAAAATACTTTTTAAAAAGATAAACCGTGTTCGATTTCTTTTTGTTCATTTTTTTGTTCTATTTTTTGTTTAGCTTTTTCTTCGGCGTTTTCTTTCTCTTGTTGTTCATACATATCCCACATTATATTTTCTATCTCGGAAAATTCATTCACTTCTTTTTCTTCCTCCATCAACCGCTTCTCTGTTTCTTCTTGAGCCTTCTCTATATCTTCAAGTTTTGTTAAATCGTATTTTAACTGCAGCTCTCCCCAAAATGTTTCATCCTCTAGTGCCATAAGATTTTGTTCTAGCTCTATATAAGCTTGTTCTATTTCTTCAGTTAAAATATTTTGCTTTACTTCACTATGATTTTCCAATTGCTCAATTGAAAAGCCTTCTTGTTTAAATTGTTGCAACACTTCTAATTGTTCTTCTGAGTAATTATTAGTTGCTAACGTTAATACCATTTGCGTTTCTGGTACAACTTGAACTAGTTCACTCAAAACCATCGAATGATATTCAGGATGGTATCTATCAATTGACGTATCTTTAAAAAAAGCTTCAATAGATCCATGATCTACATCTCTAATATAACCACCCCCTCCCTCAGAATAACCATTCCACATTGAACCATCTTGAAAAACATAGATCGCTTGACGAATATTGCTTGTTTTTTCAAATCCTTCGTCGTAAAAATCTGAAAAATCAAAATTAGATACTTCTTTTTGCATATTGTTTCCTCTTTTCTTTTTGATAAATAAAAAAAGAAGATAGCTTCAGCTATCTTCTAATACACAATGGTTGCTTATTAAAAAATCATTTCTGTACCGATAGAATGTTCCAACTCTCGATACGCCTTTTCATTTAAGTAATTTTGTAAACTATTTTGGCACGCTTTCCGTAAATGATACATCTGTTTTCGAAACTCATAATCACTTTGTTTCCAGTGGTTCTTGTTGAATCCTACATTTGTCGAGCGGAATGCCGAAGGTTGCTTTTTAGACAAAACACCTTTTTCTATCGTTTCATCTTTTTTTCGTTCTTTTATAGGAATCTCTTCTGTCTGAGAATAATCATAAACCTTCTTTTTTTCAAAACGAAAACTTTCTTCTCCTTCCTTTTTAAGACCAACTAATAAAATAGGCTTGTCTTTTTCTGACTCTTTTATTCGTCGATTCTTCAGTTGCCAACGTTCTTCTCCTAACACATACGTTGCTTCTGGTTTTTGACTCAAAATTGACCGTTGGTTTGTACTCGAATAATTTTCTAAGTTACTTTTTATCTTCTTAGAAGGCCCTTCATGCATTGATACATATTCCGCACGATTATTGCTAGGTAAGATAATCTTTTTCTTTAACTTCCCATGTTCAAATATACTCACAGGTTCTGCTAAATCCTCATCATTTACTTTATGGAAATAAACCCCTCGTTTTTCTTTAATAGAGGTTTCTTTTTCTAATTCCATTTGAAGTATAATATTCTGATTTCGCTCTTCTCTTGTAGCTTCACGGTTTTCAAAAAAACGATTCAACGTGCCTAATGCTTGAGTTAATGGTGTTTCTTCTTTTTTTGGCTCTGTTTGTTGGTCTGTTAGCTGTTCTTCTTCGTTATTCATCGGCTGCTCTGCCTCTAATGATGAAAACATCCGTTGCTCTTCTTCTGTCCACTCCTCTTTATTCGTGGACAACTCTGAGAGAGGCTTTTCACTTTGTACGTTAATTACAGATTCTGATTCTTCACTTGGCATAGAATCCTCTAACGACGCAAAGCCCTCAGAAAAGTCCCCCTCCTCTGTTACTGTTTGTTGTTCTGTTAAAAATTGTTCGTTTGGACTGTTTCTTTCTCTATTTTCTTCTTCAATTAATGCTGACAAAGAAGCAGCTCGTGGTGTTTCTCTAAATAATTCAGGGTGTTTTTTCGCTTCGGATAAAATTAAGTTTCCTATACGAGAATACAAACTATTTTTTCCGTAAAGTTGTTGATCATAATACGTGGGTTTATTTCTTGGATTCCCATATACTTCTTCATACTCATCAGAAATTTGTTTTAAACGCGGAAGAATTTTATCCATCAATTCTTTGCCATCCGTTTCCAGAAATAAATCAATTAATCGGTCCAATTCTGGTTTAAAATGGTGGCGCTCTGCAAAACCATATTTCCAAAAATATTGATTGCGAGGAAGTTTTTCCATGAGTTGAACAAAGCGTTGCTCATACTGCCCTTGTGTAAATTGTTCCTGACAAGATTCTGCTAATCTTTTTTGATAATCTAGGTAGGTCTGCAATGACAATAATTGTTCTTTATTTTGCATTAATTCATTTACGAAAGCACGTTTTGTCGCTGTGATATTTTTTTGCGCAAATTTCCCTTTATATTGCCAACCTGATTTGTGAGGCTCTGTTGGGTGAATATAATTAATCCATTCTCTTGTCGGTTCTTTTTCAACATAACCTACATGCACATGAAGGTTATCTGTGTTGTAGTGAATGGCCGCTGTCCATTCACCTTTCAATCCTTCTTTCTTTTCCAATTCAGCTATGGCCTTTCGAGTAGCTTGGTAAATATATTGCGTTTTTAAATGATTGGTTTTCTCATCTAAGTAACCTTTTTCAATTAACCATTCATTGCGAAAACTAAAGACTAATTGCCATAAAGGTGAGCGATTTTCTTGTGCCTCACTAAAGTATTTTTTCATTCGGTGAACTTCGTTTTCTGGTGTTTGATCATAATTTTTTGTAAACAGTGCAGAGGTTTTTTCTGGATTCGACATATAATCATTATAGGCCGAAAACATCACTTCTCCTCCGCCATCAATAGCAGAAATACTGTCCATAAAATTTTGTGTAGAAAAAGCATTAAAACGATCGAATTGTTCATTACGAGTGGCTTCATTTCTTTCCATATAATCCAAGTAAGCTTGGTACGTATTGGAACCAGGCATAACAAATGCACTCGTCAAGATAATGCCTGCTGTTTTCTTAGTCATTTCTTCCCGTCACTTGAGAATATTTCTTTTTATTAATCGCTTCTGTTTTTCTACTTTCTTGTCTTTTTTTTACTAACTCTTTCGCTTCAATAAACGCTGCATGTTCTTCTCCTTCTTTGATTTCTAGTTGCATAAAATCTGTCATTGCATTGAATAAAACCATAAATAATTCTGTCCGCTCTTCAATCACCGAAACCATTTTTTTCGTTTGATTTTGTGTTGCTAATAATTCATCTGATTGATTCATCGTTGTTCGTTCAGAAATATCCAATAGAAACTCAATCGTGTCCCCTAAGCTATAATGTAATTTGTCTGCTAACTGATCCAACCGTTCTTTCGTTTTATCCGTCATATAAATATTTTTTGGTGTCTTCTTTTCATTATTTTTTTCAGTCATTCGCCTTCTCCATTTCTTCGAAATTTTTTCCTGGTTCGAGCATTTTCATTGCTAAAATTTCCATACCCAATTGCATCGTTTCAACTACATCTTTTGTAAAAGCTTGATAACGAATTTCTGTCTCTAATTGAAATTCTTCATAAGCGATTTTTTTCAGAATGTCACGCAACATTTCATCTCGTCCACTGTACCCTTTTTCTTTCGCAACTTTTACCAAACGTTTACACGTTTCTTTATCTATATCTCGTATTGTTAACACCGTTTTTTCTGACACTTTTATCACGTTCCCTTCCATTTTTATTTCTGTCCCCTTCATATTATTTTGTGGTACCTTCGTTATTTTTCTTTCTAGTTCTGAGCAGTTTGCTTAATCGCCACTCTTCTTGTAAAAGCATAAGGAAGTAACGCTTTTTTTCTTAATGGAATTAAGCGCCAAAATCGTTTAAAAGTTACTTGTGAGTCTCTATCAACTAATGCTATTTTTGCACCAACTTTTTCTGCACTACTAACAGCCTCAAAAAATTCAGCTCCAGCTACAGAATCATTAATCTTAGCCAAATGTTTTTGAATTAATTTGTAAATAACGCTAGAAATTAATACAGTTAGTCTTTTTTGTTTAATTACTTGAACGATATCTGTATCTGACCATTCATCCGGGTTCAGGTACTTGTCATATCGACTTTGATCCCATTCAAGGCAAACTGTATCTGGATTTTCTGTTTCGATGATATTTTTAACTAATTCAGCACTTTCACTGGAAATATGTGCTGTACCAACTAAAATAATTTCCTTGTCTTTTATAAGAACATGACGAACTAATTCCATATACCCTCCATTACTTTTCTATTCTCATTTTTTTGTAGTCATATTTTGCCCCTATTGAGTGCATTAAAATATTTTTTATGGTACTTTTTTCTAATTTCGCTGTTCCTACTTGAAAAATTGGTACTACTCCCATATCATCAATTAATATTTTCTCTGCTTTTTTCAATTCTTGCCAACGTTTAGAAGAAGTAACATGAAGTAATTCATCGTAATTTTTATTCGAATATCCGCCGTGATTTAACGGACTATTTGTTTCAAAATTTGCTAAAAAGTTAATGGGATCTGCATAATCAGCTTGCCATCCACTTAAACTCAAAGTAAAATCTTTTTTTGTTAATCGCTCTATAAAGGTATTAGCAGGGATTGGCGTCACGGTAACCTTCAATCCTTCTAAGTTATCTTGCAACTGTCCTTGCAGAAATTCTCCTGCCTTTTGTTCAAACTCTCCATCACTTACAAGTAAATCTAAAGAATTATTTTTAGATAAATCAACCTCTTTTTTAGCCTTATCCCAATACTCTTCTGCTTGTTTCTTGTTAAATTCCACTAATTTTTCATTAGCAAAATCTTTTTTATTTATTGGATTAAAGGCCATTTCTTTTGGTACTACGCCAACAGAAGCAACGGACCCATTATCTAATAATTTTTTAACTAGACTTTCCCGATCGATAGCATAGCTAATCGCTTTCCGAGCATTTTTGTTTTGTAAAAGTTTATTTTCCCCAGTTTGGTTCATTTCTAAAAACATTGTATTGGCCATTAATGTTGTTGAATATTCTTTATCTTTTTTATATTGTTTTGCATATTCCCCAGCTAAAGGTGCATCATCTAGTTGTCCATCATTATACAAATTTATCCCTGTATTAATTTCTTTGACGACTTGGAAGTTAATTTTATCCATAGAAACATCTTTTTGATCCCAATACTCTTTATTTTTAGAAATCGTCCACTTATCAGAAGTACCTACTCCCTCTAAATTTGTTAAGTTAAATGCCCCATTTGTTACAATTGCTTTTTTAGAAGTACCATAGTCTTTCCCATACTCTTTAATTGCTTTCTGCTGTACTGGATAGTAAGCGGTTAAGGATAACAGGTCAGTAAAATAAGGTGTTGGTTCAACTAATTCAATTTCTAATGTTTTCTCACCATTACTTTTCACTGCTAAAGCATCTTTGGCTTGTTTTCCTAAAGCAATTTCTTTGGCATTTTTTATAGCAGAAAACAGTTCCACATTTGGAGAAGCTGTTTTAGGATCTACAACTCTTTGCCATTCCGTTACAAAATCATCAGCAGTAATATCTGTTCCATCGGTCCATTTTGCACCGTCTCTAATCACAATGGTATATGTTTTGCCATTATTCGAAACTTTTGGTTGACCAGCTGCAATTGCTGGTTGCGGTTGATTTTTTTCATCTAATCGATACAACCCTTCCATCACATTGGCCAATAAAGTTATACTCGTTTGATCTACAGCAGTTGCTGGGTCTAAACTTTGGACAGGTGTCCCTGCAGTCAAAGTTGCTACCTGTGCTACTTTTTTTTCGGTAATATCTTTTTCACCTTTTGTATTTGTACCACAACTAGCTAAAACCAAAGGTAATAACCCAATACCTAAAAAACAAAACTTCTTGCACTTTTTCATTTGTATCACCCTCCGTTGTTAAAAGTTACTAACCAAATAATAAGGCTTGTTCAAAATAATTTTAACAAATAACTAAAAAAAATAATACAAAAATTAGATAGCTGTTAAGTATAAAAGAAATATAATGTATTGGCAGTTGACATGTTTAAATTTATCCAGTGTTCCATAGTTTTAATTGCTTGTATTCTTTGGCTCTTTGACTGTTTTTATCAGTTTGTTCAAACATTCTTACTAACATATCAGCTTCTTTAAAGAATGTCTTAATACCCTGTTTATAAGCGTATTTGACTTGCTGTTTTACTTGAATAACTGTAAGAATTAATGCTTTCCGAGTAGCAACTACTAGTCCCCCTCCTCTACCGGCTTTTGTTTGTACAAATAATTTACCTTCGTCTATTAATTCTTTTAACGCACGATCAAGTGATCTTTTAGGAATCGATTGGCCGTTGAAAGTAATAGCCGCTTGCAAATCTGTTTTCTTCATACTAACTTCAGGTCGATATCTATAACACTGGGTTTCAAGATAATCTAAAATATCTTTTTTCCATTCGGAAAGGTGAGATTTTTTTCTTTTATGACGTTCCTTCTTAAATTTGTACCAAGTATTTCTTTGCTGTGTAAACATTTTTTCCTCAGATAACGATTCTAATCCCCAATTTGACACTAGTTCTTGCACATAGGTTTTGCTTGCGCCTTTATATTTACCTGAGTAAGCACTCTTAACAATTCTCTTTACTTCTGAAACTGATAAAGGATAATTCAAAGAACTATTGAATACATCCATATCATCAAAACAGCGTTCTTGTTCAATTTTTGACGCATAGTAAGCCAAAGATAAAGTAAAAATTACATTGTTTCGCCCTAGTTTTCCTTTAGTTCCGACGACTTGAGGATTATCAATTAAAACTTTAACCCACTGCTCTTTTACCTGATTCATCTCTACAGCGACAACATTAAGATTTGGTTTTTTGTATGTTCTTTTTGGCTCAAACTTCATAGACCATTGAATTAGTTTTTGCATATCATGTGTCAGTGCTGGGTAGTAATAGACTACATTGTCTGTTCTAGGAATACGTGCAATACCAAAATGGTTGCATCCCAAATCGACCGAAGGCAATACTTCAGCAAATGCTTTTCTTAAATTCTCGGATACTCTTTTGGCCACTTCGATTGACTGATAATTATTTTTTGACGAAATATACCAGGCTTTTTCAAGAATAAAGTATGCTTGAAAGCCTCCTGGTGTTTCCAAGATAAGGGTTGGCATTAATTCCAGATCAATTGCTGCATCGAGAATCATTTGAGAATCTAATTTTTCACCTTTTAAGCGATCAAAATCGATTACAAACGTGTTGATTTGTTGCAAGTTTCTTTCGTTGTGGCCTTTAACAATAGTTCTATTATCATCAGCATATGCACCATAACTATAAACATTAGGGGTCCAATGAGTAAATTTATCTTCATTTTCAGCTAAGGCTTCTTGAGAAGTAAGAACGATTCCACGAGATTCCGTCATTAACTCCTTTGATCTAAACCCAAAAATAGCACCTTTTTTCCCTTCAGCTTTATAGCCGATTGGTTTAATTTTGCTGTTTAAATACTTGTATTCACGAATGCCACTTTTTAAAATAACTGAAATAACGTCAGAAACTTTCATCTTCTCACCGCCTTACTTGAATTTTTATATACAAAAAGAGAGTAGCAGTACGCCAGTACCACCACTCTCTTGAAACATCGTTTTTTCTCTTTATTATCAGTTAAATTACACACTGAAATATGCTTGAAAACGTTGATATATCGCTCATCCTATGGTATAATTGTCAAGAAAAGAGAGGGCTAACTCTCTAATTCTACAAATATACTGATAAACTAGTAGTGGTAGTTTATCATCGAGGGACGCAAAAGAATTGAAAATGGGTGTACATTTTTGATTCTGTAACTTATTTGATTTGGCGATCAAGTAAGTTACCGTCTCTATTTTTTATCTTAATATTTATAAATTCAATACTCTTAAAAAATACCGTACATAATTAAATTTGTAAATCATTATTTTTTATTTTCTTTAGCAACAGTATACCAGTATACTCCGAAATATGATTGTAAGTATACTAGTATACCATCGCTTTTATCATGTAAGTATACTGGTATACTTAAACTTTTATTCAATGGTATACCAGTATACTTTAGAAATATTGCTTATTCAAAGGTTTGTTTAAGAAAAGTATACCAGTATACTAGTATACTTTTCTTCCAGTATACTTAGCTTTAGTATCTTGGTATACCAGTATACTTTTACTCTAGTATACTTTTGAAATAATTTTTATTGACAATTAAAAATGGCGATGGTATACTTTTTTTAAGTTATCAAAAGTATACTAAGGAGGAGTTATCGATGGGAAAAGTATATGTTATTGGAAATTTTAAAGGTGGGGTTGGTAAAACTAAAACAGTAACCATGCTTGCATATGAAAGTGCACTACACTTAGGACGAAAAACGTTAGTAATTGATTTAGACCCTCAAGGAAACGCTACTAGAGTATTAGCTAAGACGGGAGATTTAGACGAAATCACTTATACTGTTACTGAAGCTTTTCAAGAAGGTAGTCTTGAACCAGCAATCACCAATATCTCAAAAAACCTTGATCTCATTCCAGCTAACACTGCATTTAGAAATCTCACCAAAATTTTAATGACAAAATTTCCGTCTAACGAATTTGACCAAATAAATTACTTAAATACATTATTAAAACCGCTTAAAGAGAAATATGATGCAATTTATATTGACGTTCCACCAACTATTTCAGATTTTAGTGATAATGCAATGCTTGCAGCAGATTACTGTATTATTGTTCTTCAAACGCAAGAGTTATCTTTAGACGGTGCTCAAACATATATCGCTTATATGCAATACTTAGCTGACACGTACGATAATGATTTACAGGTCTTAGGTATAATTCCTTGTATGTTGCGTCCTGGGGGTAGGGTAGACAATAAAGTATTAGAACAAGCAAAAGAATTATATGGAGGAAATGTATTAAACACTGTTGTAAAATATCAAGAACGTTTAAAAGTCTACGATGTTGAGGGAATTAAAATTAGTCATAATTACACAGGTAAAGCAGACGGTTGGGACGTTAAAGCGCATAAGGTATTTATTGACGTATTAAATGAATTAGATCAACATCAACTAGTACTAGAAGAATTGGAGGGGTAAAATATGAGTAATAGTTTCGAACCTATTATCAAAACTAAGAAGAAAAAATCTTCTTTAGAAGAAAAACATGTTAGTGTTAAAGGAAATGATAATTTTTCAAGAGATACTACAAATAATTTTGCTACAAAACCTACATCAGTATCTAAAAAAACAAGCACAGATAATAGTGATGTTAAGCCTTCTACAGTAGATCGACGATATAAAGCTACTATGACTCAAAAAATATCTCCTTCAGTCAATCTTAAAATAAACACTTTAAAACCCTTTCTTGGTGATTTAGAAAACATGCCCAAAGCCACAGTAAATGATATTTTGAACCTCTTGCTAGATAATTATGTAAACACAAAATTTTCTACTCGACAACAAGAAGCATTCAATTCTATGTATAACACACAAATTGAACTTTTAAAGAAGTAGTAAGTTTAACTTAGGTATACCAGTATACTGGTATACCTAAGAAAAGAGAGTATATTAAATACTCTCTTTTTTTATACTATAATTTATGATTCCGCATTATAGGATTCTTCTTAATCGTATATATTCGTTTACATAACGAGCATTTATACTTGTCTAAATCACTCGACACTCTACTTGCAAGACAGCCACACGAGCACTGCACATAGGCAATACTAGTTGTAGTAGTATCTTCTTTGATTAGTTTACCTTGGTAATCATATGTTTTCATAAAAATCTCCATCACTGTAATAGTTGTTAATGAAAGCATCAATTGTTTTACTTTCTTCTTCGGTTAATTCTGAAAATTCTACATCTATAAAAGGCTCCTCTACAGTTTCTACTGCAGACCATTTCAAAAAGTTATGAATTTTAATGTGCCTTATGTCGTAGAAATCGATTTGAAAATCACTAATTAAAACAACATCAAACTCAGCCATTCCACGGAAAACACCAAACACATGCGGTTTTACACGATCATATTCATCCAATGAGTTCAACTGGATTTCAAGCACTTTATTTTGTTTAATTGAGCGTTCTAATAAGTATTCTATTTTAACTTGAGATTGTTGTGGAAGCCTTTCAATCTCTCGTGCATTGAATTCATTAGTTTCTTTGATTGCTGCTTGTAATTCTCCTAATGGAAATGCAGTTGGCCATTTCAACTGAAATGGGCGATCTATATAATCATTATAAGGTGTAAATTCCTTTTTAGTTTTCTTCATTTGTTAACCTCCAAGACCGACGTTGCCACCTGCATGACCACCAACTAAGCCCGAACGATTCACAGCTGTTGCGCCTTCAAGAAGTGAGGACGCATGAATCAATGCTTTAAAACCAAATTTCTGACGGATTTTATCAATTAGAAAGTCTAACTGATTGTTTATTATTTGTTCTTCAGGAGGGGAGAAGAGATCTATTTGAAGTGTAGTATCCCAAACAAGTTTACCAAAAGATACACCTAAATTCCGAATGTCAATTCCTGGAATGAAGTTTTCTCGAAAAAGCTTCAAAACATGTTCAGTTAACACTTTTGTGTTGTTGCTACGAGCGATTTTAAGCTGTTTTCGCCAACCAGACCTGCCCAGTCCATCAACTTGTCCTTTAGAATAACCAACAAAAATTGTAACACATTCAGTTTGACAGTTTGAATTTCTCAACCTGGATGCTACCTGGTCTGAAAGTTCCTTCAGCACTAATTCAATTTGATCCTTTCGAGCATAGTCTCTAGGTAATACTTGACTATTACCGAATGATTTTTCTTTGGCCACCTGGCTTTTTTCTCCTAAAAAACTACGATCAATGCCCCAAGCATGTGCGAACAGTTGTAATCCCATGACTCCAAAGCGATGTTTTAATAGATAAGGATCTGCTTGTGCTAAATCATAAATCGACTCAATTCCTGACATCTTTAAACGAGCAGCCATACGCTTACCAATCCCGCAAAATTCAGTGATAGGGGAGATAGACCAAACTTTTTCTTGTACATCTTCATATCTCCATTCTGCAACAAAACCTGGTGTATTTTTTGCTTCGTTATCTAGGGCCAGCTTGGCTAACAATGGGTTATCTCCAATGCCAATTGTAACGTATAATCCCATATGGTTATAAATGACACGTTGAATAATTTTGGCCAATCGATAAGCAGTATCACAATTAAAATACTTCAGAGAAGCAGTTATATCAATGAAGCTTTCATCCACACTAAAAACAGAATGGTCTTCATCTGCCACAAACCGTTTGAGTAGATTATTAATTTCACTATTTCTCTTCATATATAAATTCATTCTTGGTGGAACAATAAGCAGTTCTGGGTGATCAGGCACTTCATCTTTACGAGTCACATTAGAAATTCCCAGGACTTTTTTTGCCATTGGCGAAGCAGCAAGCACTAATCCGCCTGCATTATCCGCACCACTCATTACTATAAGCATTGTTTTGAGGGGATCTAAGCCACGTTCTACACATTCTACGCTCGCGTAAAAGGATTTTACATCGATACATAAAACATCTCTCCGAGGTTCTTTGGAATAATCAAATTTCATGCAAAAAACCGTCCTTTCGAGTTACATTATACGAACTAACGTTCTGTTTTGCAACAACAAAATTTCAGTTTTCCGAATTATTTTAAATTTTAAGTAGCTCAGAAATCTACAGTCATTATTTTTTTAGTTTGTTTTTAACGCGCAAGTAGATATCAACCAGCCAGTAAATAATTGTAATTAATACTATTACTTTTAGAAAGTTCACCATGAATACTAGATTGAATGCGTATTTTAACCACAAAAGCCATAATATAATCGCGATAACTACTTTTCCAAAGGTATTCAATTTTCTAACCAATAACCAATGTAAAAAATCTTCTCCTTTGTTTTTAGTAGCTCTATATTCTTCTAGAATATTTTTTTTCATGTTTAAACCTCCTTTTTTCTCATCTTATATTAACACATATATAATTACATGTTAATATAAATATAATGAAAAAGAAAGGAGGCAGTTTTCTTATGAAAAAATTAGCACTAGGTTCATTGCTTTTAGTTGCTCTAGGTGTTATCGGGACATCTTTTGCTTTAACTACTGAAGTAAAACAAGAGGCTGGATATGGACATCCTCTTATTGATCACAAAATTTAGGCAAAAAAAAGACATACCTTTTATTACTGCTAAAAGGTATGTCTTTTTTGGTCTCTAATGATTTATCATTTTTTTAAGTACATATTACTTTTTCAGTCTTTTTGACAGCCCCTAATCAGGCACCTTTTAAATACTGGCTATCAACGTAACCAGTTATACGTTTTCCTCGATTATCAATTCCACTAACTTGCATCCAATAGATTCCACCTACTTTTTTTGAAAAGAAAGACCCATTTAAAATCGTACCTTTAGGAAATACACCTACAATTTTAGATTTAGTACTCATGCTTGAGCGACAATTCAAGGCAGCAGTTGTTTTCACTCTATATTCACCATGACGTGTAGAAAGAGTAACTGCATTTTCTTTTATATCTTCAAAAGAAGTAGCACTTACCGGTGTAGAATTAGATATAGTTGCTGTGACTAAAATTCCAAGAAATAAAAAAGTAAATACTATTTTTTTCATGAAATCCCCTCCCATTATTAATTTTTAGTCAGTAGTTGTTTTAGGCTTTGTGGCAGCATCACTACACTTATTTCTTTTTACTTTTTTTGATTTGTATTTCTGTTATTCTTTTATCCTGTTTCATATTTCCAGCAAAAAAAGCCATCCCTACTACACCTGAAGATAAAACAACTTCTAAAGCTGACCAATGAAAAGATACTGTCAATATTAAGATAAGAAAAAAGCAATTCCTAAAACAGCGTCTTTTGTTCAAAAATTCAAGTAACCAAAATTCATTAAGCACCTCTCTCCTCTCTTTATTCCCCTTGGACTTACAATAGGGTATTTTAAACAAGCTATAAAAAATTCAATTTTCTGACAATTATAGTTCCTTAAAAATAGGTACTACTGTTCCTGTTTTCTTCCTCTGCCGATACTCCTTTTTACAAAGACTACATCTAAAAATTAGCCTATCCGTATTATTTTTACGTATTGCCAAATGGCCACAATCACATTGTACATAGTAGACTGGACAATATTTTTCTTTCTCTAAATTTATTTCTTTACCAAAAAAATCATATACCCTTCGTCTCATTTAAACTCCCCGCTATTATAGTATTTCTTTAATCATCAAAAGCAACCGCAAGAAAAGACAACCCTAAAACGCCAAACATAATTTGTTTTTCTGTAAAAGCCAACACTAAAAAAGAACAGGCGATTACTATCCATGACCATTCTTTTATTTGAAATTTTTTCATCTTTTCACCTTCCTATAAACCCATCACAAATCTATTGATGGCAGTAATATTTAAATGATTCTTCTTAATTATTGTACCATATACCACACGCTAAACTCTACTAACACCCATAGTACTGGTAAACTCCTTAGAACCACTTTCTTAATCAACTGTTTCACTTTTTCCATCAATTAGCACATAATTTCCTTGACGTAATTTGTATTCTTTTTTGCATCTATCACATTTAAATTGATTATGCTTTCCTAATTCTCTTTTAGCTAATTGTCCACAATCACAATCAACAAAAGTAACTATATTACTTTTGTTCCATATGCTGATTTCGATTCCCCAATGATCATATGTTTTTCGGTCTACCATTTGTTACTCTCCTTATAACTATATTCTCTAATCATCTTCTTGAATTCTTGTTTTGTTTCAGGATTCATTCGTATAACTTCTTCAGCTAACTCCAAAAATAATTGCTCAACTTTTTTAGACATTCTATCAAAAATAATCAATGGATTTTCTTCTTGTTTTACACGATTTTTATATCTTTGAAAATTTTCTGAATGAACGCGTCCATTGGACATAACCTCCATTCCATAACCTGTGACTAAAGGATTTTTCAACAACTGAATAATCTTTTCTCTATTTTCTATGTTAACCACTCCTGAATTATTTCTCACTAAGTAACTGTTCTTCCTTTGCTTGTTTCTTGATTCGTTTGAGAGTAGATAAAGAAATTCCTGTTTTCTTTTCTACTTCTCGCATACTGTTTGTTTCCATTAACTCGAGTGCATGTTTGTATTTATCATTTAGAACTCTTTTCGGACGTCCTTCTCGATAGTTTTTATTATTAGCTCTGTGCCACTGTTTTCCTTCTTGGGTTCGCGTAACAATCAAATCTCGTTCAAATTGCGCAAAACTCCCTAACATGTTCATCATCAATGTTTGCATAGAATCACTTTTATTTGGCTCAAAGGTTAGGGCATTATCTAAGAAGGTGATAGTCACTCCTGAATTATTCAAAGAAGAGATAATCGAATTTAAATCCACAATACTTCTGGCCAGCCGATCAATTTTCGTCACTAAAACTTTATCGCCAATTTTTACAATAGATAGTAGTTCTTCTAATTCTTTTCTTCCTTCTTTTTTTGTTCCAGTATATTTTTCACTGAAGATTTTTTCTGCTCCAGCTCGTTCTAGTTTTTGAATCTGGGTTTTGTAATCTTGATTACTAGTACTCACTCTTGAATAACCATAAATAGACAAAATTTCCTCACCTTTTCTGAACATAAGTTTTTGACACTTGATAATTTCAAGTATAGCACGAAAAAATAAACAGGTCAAAAACTTTTAAGTATCTGAACCCAATGAATTAATCCCGAAATATCTAATCTCGATTATATAACTAAATTACACTAAGTTAATTAAATATAGTGTATAATTATTTAAAACTACTTAATTATTTAGTATAATGAAATACAAGAGGTGATTGGATGTTAACAACAAAATCTAGAAAACAAGGAAGTTCTGTAGTATTGACATTACCATCTAATAACGGACAGAAACCAAAAGCAGACCAAGAATATATAGTGATGTATTCTGATGATGGGACAATTACGTTAGTCCCTA
>OVXK01000126.1_pt1 | contig 37534 bp, 39 predicted proteins | sample 1732021 | NCBI WGS metagenome assembly OVXK01 (sample SAMEA4413051, study PRJEB24355) | metagenome | biome: human; feature: gut; material: faeces | place: United Kingdom | collected 2010 | reverse complement strand
GGTCTCTCCTTTCTACAAGAAAACCATCGGTTACGGACTGCCGGACTTCGCAGAGGAACTCAACTACGGAGTCGATCTATCAACCATCTGAGGGTGGTATCAGATTGATGGGGTGAAGGTGCCCCATAAACCATTAAATCCTTATACCCAAAATTCGACAGTGTCAACTATCGATCAATAGGATTAGCCTATTTTTTTACATCAAACAATAGGCTGTAATGGCATTTTTTTAAGAAAAATACGATTCAAACATGGGATAATAAATTAAAATTCTGTCTATTTTTGGATTAGGGAGTCAATATGTCTGAAGGAGTTTCTAAAAATTCCAGATATGAAATCATTGCAATTCTGAGAGATGAACTCAGGATTCAATCTAAATTGTACTTCTATTGTAATGATATAAAACACCAGTCAACCCTAAAAAAAATAGAAGGAAATTTTTTCTATATAAAACCATCTACCTCTCATCCAGGCCTTCCTAAAGAGAGCATTTTTTATTTTATCATCCACAGCCCATTAGGAAAAATAGAATTCACAACCAACAATCGAATCACTGACAAAAGCAATTCAAACAATCTTCTATGCTTCATTATCCCTGAATCATTATCAATACTACAACGAAGGACATCACCAAGAATTAACGTTAGGTACGAAAGCCAGTTTTATTGCTCTGGAAGATACAGAAGTGGCACTATTTATAAATATCACTTGAATGATATATCTGAAGGTGGTTGCTCGTTTATATCCCTGGAACCTTTGCATAGTTTTATTAGAAATGGAAATGAACTTGAAAATTCAGTGTTAAATCTTGGGGAGTACGGACAAATCCTTGTTAATTTAAAGATAAAACATATATCCGAGGAAAATAATCGCAAACAATGTGATGCAACAAGCTTCAGAGTATCTTGCATGTTTTATTACGAAAGTGAAGAAAAAAAAGAGAAGATAGAAAAAATAATTGTCAAATTGATAATTGATAGAAAAATAATAAACAGGCGAAGCCTAGTTTAATTCATTTGATGAAATATAATTTCAATAAAACACAACCACTTTAATCTAAAACACTATTAATTCAATAGCACACAAGACATTTTTTGATAACGATAGTCAACAGGAAAATTTAACACATTGAAAAACACATTACTTTATACTGACGACAATATCATCGGGCACTCAATCCATGATTATATGATTGATAACAAAAAAAACATCACCACTCTTAACTTCCAGGATATTGTTAAGGGGACCAGCGCGCCATCAACTACTACCATTATTGTCAACACTATCCATAAGGATATCTCTGCAGCCACAACGGTCGCATTGCTTAATACCCTGCGCAAGCGTCTTACGCACTGCGCTTTGCTGGTTTTAATTGTAAAAAGTGACCTCTCCAGACTGTTCCGGGAGCTGCTTTATATTGATAATATATTGATTTTGAATGAAAAATCTTCTTTATCAGATTTCTCAGCCATCATCAACAGACCTTTGACCGCCGATGGCTGCCAGCGGTTATGTACCCGGCGTAAGCTAACCGCTAGGGAGCTTCAGGTTCTGGAGCTAATCATTGCCTGTAACAACAATAAAAGAATCGCATTACTCCTCGATATTGATCACAAAACGGTACACAGTCATAAGGTACATATTATGAAGAAACTGGGGATGAATAACTCACGGATAATGAATAAAAGGATAGTCAATATGTATCGGTGCTAAAGCCAAAAATATGTGGGTGACCAATCAAAAACCGATAATTCATTGGTAATCTGCCTTTAATAATCATTCCCATAGACATAAACCTGACCTATAATAAAGTTATCTTCTCTTTACCTCCGACCTGATTTTTGACGAGAGATAATGAACGCGACTCTGTTTTCCAATCATAATTTATCACGTAGCGATATATCCGTTCGTTATGTCTTTCAAAAGATGTTTTCCCCAAAAGGTACGCTCGTCGCCGTAGAGTGCCTGAGTCGTTTCGATAGCCTGTCTATCTCTCCAGAAAACTTCTTCCGCTATGCCAATGCGGGATTGCGCGAGAGCATATTCATGGAGCAACTGGCGCTTATTGAAAAACATAAACAGTGGTTTAATAAAAACGGCATCTCTGCAACAATCAATGTTGATGACCATATACTCAACATATTGCTAAGACCAGAGATTAAAAACCTCGTTGGCCACATTGGCTGCGTTCACTTTGAGGTAACAGAAAACTCGAATAAATTATTGAACAATGCTCTTGCAACCTGGAGCGATCCGCGAAGTACGACGCTCTGGCTCGATGATTTTGGCTCAGGCAATGCGGGTATTAGCGCGATTCGAGGCTACCATTTTGATTATGTCAAAATCGATAAAGACTTCTTCTGGCATTTAATGCAAAAAGATTCTGGCCGACCATTGATGGATGCGCTGATCACCTTTCTTTCCCGTAACCACCATAATGTGATTATTGAAGGCGTAGAAAGCGAAGCGCACAAGAAATGGTTACAGGGCATGGAGTGGTTTGCTATTCAGGGACACTACTGGAAGGAAGTCAGTATTGAACAACTGGTCAAAGAAGATATCAAGGTTTAAAAAAATGCCGGAGCATTCCGGCATCAATATTAACATTCGCGCAATAAAGTCAATCAATCACTCAATTATAAACTAACTCCCAGGTCGCCCAGCTGGTCAACGGACCGCTGGTCGCTTTTTCCGGCGCTGGCGTAACGTAGCCAATGTAATAAGTAAATATCCCGCCATCCACCGCCTTTTCGACCAGAGGCACCCGGTTTTGCTGCGGGTCAGCCGGGACAATTTTATTGCTCTTGTCCAGAGTATTATTGTCGTTAGTCGACAGCGCCAGGAAAATATGGCTGGCCCCATCCGCGCGCGTATTCGCCAGATAACCAGCGTTTTCATTGCTGACGGAATTAACCATAAACCCATCAATCCAGCGCACATTCACCATCCGAACTTCATCTTTATCCGCCGCGCCGCCGTCGTGACGCAGCTGGCAGTTCGAGAGTTCCAGCGTAAAAGGCTGCGGCTTCATAAATGCCCCGGCGCCGCGATCGTGTACTTCGGCCAGGCTGACCGGCGCCAGCCAGACGCTGCCGCTCCCCGCGTTGTTGCCGCCGTTCAGCGCCACGCTACAGGAGATATCCGTCACCCGTCCGGCAAAATCCACCCGCCCTCGATCGTAGTTGGTCTCAAAACCCGACGCCGGGGAGGCCATCAGCATCCCGCCGATCAGCGCCAGCTGAATGAGTCGTTTGCTATTTTTATATTGTGCTGAATCACGCATACCCGCCTCCCGAATTAATCGTACGTCAGGTTAAAGATCATGTGCGACTCCACCTCACCGGTACTGGTGGTCGGCGCATATTGATAGAAACGCGCATGCAGAGGCAGGGTGATGTATCGGGTTTCTTGCGTGCGCAGCGTACCGACGCTGTATTTCTTGTTGAATTCCAGCGGTACGCCCTCTTTCAGAACCTGGATACCAATTCCTTTCGCCAACGAGGAGCCGGATTTTTCGTTCAGCAGCGCGCCTCGGCTCACCGTGGTGCCGGTGGCCAGCGTGCCGGAGAAAGAGGTCTGGATATTGGCGTATCCCGACTCGCTTAACCCGCCGCTGCACTGCAGCTCAATATTAAAATCCTTCCCGCCCGCGGTGGTGCCGACGCCGTTGAGATCGCTGCGCTTGATGGTACCGACATCGACGTTCATATTTTTGCCGCTCAGGATGGTACATGAGGGCGATACCACGGTGATGGCGTTGGCGCTCAGGCGGGTTTCGAGGATCGGGTTATTGCCGTTCTCCCAGTCGTAAGAGGTGTACTTACCTGCCGCCAGGGTTCCGCTGCCGGTCACGCTCGCGGTTTTAATCACCTCCAGCGTAAAGCGGGAGCCTTCCAGCGAGTAATTCGTGGTCCGGCTGACGTAGCTGGAGAACGTGTCAGGGTAGATAATATTGACCGTCGCCCCGCCGCGGCTGAACCGCAGGCCGATCCCGGGCACGTTGGTGGAATAAATTTTATTTCCCAGATCGGTCGCCCCGGGGGCGACGATTTTGGCCACAAAGCGGTTAGTGCCGCTGCTGCAGCTATAGCTGGCCCCGCCCGGCGCCGACATGGTCCAGTCCCGGGACACGATCACCGAGCCTACAGGCAGATCCGGCGGAACCACCACCCGGCCCACAACCATGTCGAGGCTAACCGTCGGCTGCGACAGGCGCGTACAGTACGCCCATGCCGACGTGGTCCCCATCGCCATTAAGCCAATAAAAAGCGTCAGTTTTTTCATTAGCGACATAGCGTTTCCTTTGTTTTTTCCTGGCTTAATTCCACCGAGCACTGTCCGCCGCTCCACTTAACCGTGGCCTTCGGCGCGCTGGCGTCGCTGATAAACATCATGCTGCCCTGGCCCACCACGCCGATCTCTTTCCCGGAGGGGTTGTAAATCGTGGCGGCGAACGGTAGCGGCAGACCGTTTGCCTGACGCGCCTGCAGAGTAACGTTGTTCTGCAGCGTGGTATCGAAGGAGACCTTGACCACGCTCCCTTCCCACGGCACCACCTGCGCCACGGTACTGCCGAAGGCGACATCGTCGTTGCTGCCTTTCGGGTCAATTTCAACGGAATTTATCCGGTAAGGCCGCAGATACGGCAGAATGGCGTAGCCGTTGCTGTCGATGCGGGTACCCGGCGAGCCGGGCAACATCGCCCCCGCGGCGTCTTTCGCTTCGATCAGCGCCATGGTGGTGCCGCTTTCCGGCGAGAATACGACGCCGTGCTGATGCGCGATCAGCGTCCCGCTGGCGCCTACGCCGCTCTGGCGATAGCCTTCGCCCTGGCTATAGCTGCCGTTCAGCGTGGTCCACGGGGTACGGTAGCTGCCGTTCAGCGCCACATCGTGCTGGCCGCCGGTAGAGGTCGTGGTCGACACGCCGTAGTTGAGGTTGTTTTCACTATCCAGCGAACCGTTGACGCCAATCTGCGAACTGGCGAAGCGTGAGTTATTAAACGCGGTATTCGACGTCAGGTTAGCCGTACGGTTTTCACCGAACCACAGCGGGTAGCTAAAGTTGAGTGACACGCGATCGTCGCGACGGTGGCCGGAGCTATCCGGGGTATAGACGCGCTGGGCGCTGACCGACCACGAGAGCCGACCGTACATGTTGTTGTAACTAAACTGGTACTGCTTCTCCGTTCCCGAACGGTTCCAGTAATCCGCCACCCGGCCGCTCAGATAAAAACCGCCCCAGCCGTCCGGCAGGTTCTGGTTGACGGTAAAGGTCATCCCGTTTTTCTGGCGCCACACGGTGTAGTTGCTGTTGTAGTTCTTCTCCTGATCGACGGCGTAGAGGGCGTCGTTCAGGTTGTAGTAGCCTTTGGTGGAGTAGCGATACGCCGCCAGCACGATGCTGGTCTGGGTTTCGGTAAACATACGGTTAAAGGTAGCGCGATAGCTTTGACCGTGCTCGTCAAGGGTATCGCTCTTCAGCCGCGAGTGAGTCACGTCGAAGGAGAGCGCGCCGATGCCGGTATTCATCCCGGTCCCCAGCAGGAACGCCTGATAGTCATCAAATCCGGTGACGCCGGTATAGCCGGTAAACAGGTTATTTAAACCATGCTGCCAGGTTCCCTGGTAGAGCATCGGTTTATTACGCAGCGAACTATCGTCGACTTTACCGGCGGAGAGCGCGTAGCGGGTCATCCCCGGACGCAGCAGCTGCGCTACCGAGGCGTAAGGTACGCTGAATACCTCGACCGAACCATCGGCCTCTTTAACCGACACTTCAAGGTCGCTACCGTAGCCGGAAGGATAGACATCCTGCAGGGTAAACGGCCCCGGCGGCACCGTGGTCTGATAGATAATATTGCTGCCCTGGCGCACCGTCACCAGGGCGTTGCTTTGCGCCACGCCGCGAATTTCAGGGGCGTAGGAGCGCATGCCGTCGGGGAACATATTGTCATCGGTCGCCAGGTTAACCCCGCGCAGGCCGATGGTGTCAAAGAACTCGCCGTTGGTAAAAATCTGCCCGCCGCTGACTATCGAGTTAATCTGCGGAATCGGCCGCTGCAGGTAGGTCTGGTTGCTGTTCCAGTGCGCTTTCCCCTGCTGCTGCTGCCAGTTCAGGTTACCGATATGCTTGAGCAGCCAGCCGTCCCACGACAGGCCCGCGTTAACGCCAAGATACGCGCTGCTGTTATCGGAACCGTTGGCCGAGGAGATATGGCTGTTCCAGGCGTTGGCCATCCAGCCTAAATTCAGCGCCGCAACGCCTTTATCCCAGAACTGCGGGCTGACAAAGTTTTTCAGGCGCTGATCTTCGTAGATTTGCGGTACGGCAATATCCAGTCTCAGGGAGGACTGAATCAGCGTGTCTTTGACGTTATCTTCGTGACGCCACTCCTGCAGGCGTCCGCAGAAGCCCTCTTTTTCGCTGAGCTGCGGATTTAATTTTTCCGGCGAAATACCATACTGCATCAGCATCGCTTTGGTATAGCAGACGCCCATTTTGCCGTCTTTACCGGCGGTGATTTTCAGGTCGTAGCGCCCTTTCCATTCGCCGTTGGTATAGACATCAAGGGAGTAGACGCCCTCGCTGATAGCGCTGGTCGAGAAGCGCGACAGGTCGACCTTTTCGCGACTGCCGACGATAAAACCATCGTTAAATTGATAGATCGTTCCCGGGTTTTCCTGTCCGCTGGAAAATGGCGGAAAGCAGCACAGCGCAACCGCGATAGCCGTGCTTAATCTTCCCGGGCAGATTGACCTCTGCTTCATGATCGTTTCCCTTATTTGACGGTAACTTTCACTGCGACATCTGCACCATAATCATTAATGTTGTTAACGGTCAGGGTCTCGCCTTTGCTCACCGCTGAAGAGAGGGCGATGGTCTGGCTGGACTGCGGGGCAAACATGACCGTTTTGCTGTTGAGCGCTTTGCCGCCGTTACGGGAGATACGGCTTACGGTGATATAAAAGGGCGTTGGGTTACTGACGGACAGGCTGCTGCCGTTAGCGGAGAGCGCCAGTTTTTCTGCCGCAGCGTCGCGATTGCCTAGCCCGGCAGGGCGATAAATAAACTTAAAGCGCGAACGAATCGCCAGCTGCAGAATATTTTGCCCTTCGTTTTTCTGGCTGGCCTCAACCGGCGGTATTTCCAGAAGGTTCAGCCACCACAGCGTCTCTTTATCTTTAGCCAGCCCTGCATTACTCCCGAGCTTAATACGCAGGGTTTGACCGCTTTTCGCATCAACCCGGGAAATAGGCGGCGTGATAATAAAGGGGGTAGTAATGGTATCCGGCGTCGCGTCGGCATTACCGTTATCCAGCCAGGCTTGCGCCAGCGCCGGACGGTCGGCGGTGTTAGAGAGCTGCACCGTTATTTCTTTTTCATTTCCTGGATAAATAAAGCGGGTACCGTTAACAATAATATTATTGGCATGGGCCGCAAAACTAAAAATGAAACAGAAAAAAAGGGCAATACGCTTCATGCTGACCTCAGAATAAAAAAATAAGCGGCAGCAGTGGCCGCTTTATTATTGTTGTATACCCTGAATAATTCGAATTACAGAAAGGCGGCCAGAGAGTGACTGGGGTGAGCAAACGTCGCCAACGCCTGTGCCATTCGAAGTATGACGGGTATAGACCGCCCCGGCGCGAGGCGGCTTTATCTCTCAGTCGATATTACTGATAAGTAATTTCGTAAGTCGCGTAGCTGTTAACCACACCGGTGGTAACAGTCGTCGGGGTGCTGGTCGCGTAGCCGACGTAGTAAGTGAAGCGTGCGCCATCCTGAACGGCAGAGGCATCACCGGCCGCTTTAGGCTGGGTGCTGTCGCCCGGGATGATTTTGTTGGTCAGCGCGGTGGCGTTGTCGGTGGAGAGAACCAGCTGGATATTCTGCGCGCCGGCGGCTTCGGTGTTAGCCAGGTAGCCCTGCTGTTTAGCGGTTGCGCCCGCCAGCAGGTTACCGCCGGTCCAGTTCACGCCCAGTTTGCTCACATCATCCTGTTTGGTGCCATCAGCCGCCTGGCAGTCAGAAACATCGATGGTGAAAGATTTCGGTTTCAGATAGGTATCCGCCGCGGCAGCTTTAACTTCCGTTAAAGTCACTGGTGACAGATAAACGTTCGCATCGCTGCCCTGGCCGTTTACGGAAACAGTACAAGATACGTCGGTAACTTTACCGAAGAAATTAACCTGACCGCCGCCTACATTGGTATCAGCAGCATTTGCCGCAGCCATACCAAAAAACGCAGTTGCCATTGCAGCAGAGAGAAGAACCTTTTTCATTGCCATTTCCTTGTCAGAGTGAATTAAGTATCAATGAGCAAACAGTTAATACGCACAAAAGTCAGAAGCGATTTGCGATGCTCACTTGTGCAACTGTTAATAGAAACTTCGACTGACCGGAGGCCGCAATATTTAAGGCGTCAGGAACGAATTCAATGAAATAATTCGTAGAGGCTGTCGGCGTCAAAGAATGCTATTTCGAAATTAAACATACATTCTTTTACAACTTGATTGAGACTGTTTTATGGATTAGAGCCTATTAATAAACAAAAAACAATCAGCAATTCCAATCAAAGACATGTTGACTTTTGTCAAACATAACATAAAGCAAAGTAACACATTGATTTTTAAGGGTTATAATTACAATGCGCCAATGGCTATAATTTTAATGATGTTTAAAATCACAATGGCATGGGTAAGTCAGTTTATTCAAAGCGTACTGGTCGAAAAGAATTACTCCAGGCGGTGGCGAAGATTCCGGTCTGCCTGATTAGTGTCGAAGCGAGCACTGGGGCATTTTACTGGCAGCATGAGTCTGAAAAATAGGGACATAAAGTAAAAGTTATCAATCCTCAGTATGTAAAACACGTTACCCGCCCTGAAATCCGGGCGCGCTGTAGGTGATATCAGTCACCCAGACCTGATTGGGCTTTACCACGGTAAATTCACGCTGCACACGATTAGGGGCAACGACCGAAGGTCTGCCAGCCATCCGGCATGAAGCTTTATAGCCACGCACCGCTTTGATCCGGTTCAACAACGGTAGCGGCATAGAAAGCCACAGGAAGTAGCTGAGGACTCGCTGAAGAAGGTAATAGCAGCTTTCCCTCGCGCCATTGCTGGCGCGATTTGCCTGAGCGATATGGCCCAAGGAAGACCTTTTATAACCGTTTTAACCGATGTGTCAACGCCAAGATTACTGACCGTTTTTCGCCATTTTCATTGCCCGCACTCCCTGTTGGTCATTAACGTTGTCCGCTTTCCACCATTTCATCATCACTGATTGGCGTTGCGCTTTTTGCCAGCACTCCGGCTTTGCGTTTCTCTTTCAACCGATAGCTTTCTCCTTTTATGTTCAGCGTCGTTGAGTGATGCAGAAGACGATCCAGGATCGCCGTCGCCAGCACGTTATCACCGAACATTTCACCCCAGTCGGCGAACCCTTTGTTTGACGTCAGGATGATGCTCGCTTTTTCATACCGGCGGTTCAGCAGCCGGAAGAACAGACTCGCCTCCTCACGGTTCATTGGCAGATAACCTATTTCATCCAGGATAAGCACCCGCGCATAACTCAGTTGCTGCAGCTGACGTTCAAGACGATTTTCCTGCTTCGCCTTTATCCGTGACAACGCCCGTTGCTGGCCTGTTCGCCTGCTCTGTCGGGTGCTGGATGTTCATCCCAGTGGCTTTTACGCCTGGCTTCAGCAGCCGCATTCACAACGCCATCAGGCAGACCTGAGACTGACAGGACAGATTAAACAGTTCTGGCTGGAATCGGGATGCGTCTATGGTTATCGCAAGATCCATCTGGATCTGCGGGACAGCGGGCAACAGTGCGGAGTGAACAGAGTCTGGCGACTGATGAAACGTGTCGGGATAAAGGCTCAGGTCGGATACCGGAGCCCGCGGGCACGTAAAGGCGAGGCCAGTATCGTGTCGCCCAACAGGCTCCAGCGACAGTTCAATCCGGATGCTCCGGATGAGCGTTGGGTAACCGACATAACCTATATCAGGACCCACGAAGGCTGGCTGTATCTTGCCGTGGTTGTTGATCTGTTCTCACGCAAAATTATCGGCTGGTCCATGCAATCCCGGATGACAAAGGACATTGTCCTGAACGCACTGCTGATGGCTGTATGGCGGCGTAATCCCCAAAAACAGGTGCTGGTTCATTCGGATAGTAAGAATGTCTGTGTCAGTTCTCATCATCATGCTTGCTGTTTTGTTCGCGCGGTGAGATCACTGATGCAGTGAAGACTTTCCGGCTACCTGACTCACACTCTGATCGACCAGAAATGTGTCTTTCCCTGGACCCGTCGGTTGACGGAAAGTACTTCATGCGAGGCTTCTCCTCACCGATGCGCGTGACTCAAGAAGGGCCTGACGTCTTGTCTCCTTACTGTCCTGTCCGGGTTATCGTCAGGAGAAATGACGATAAGTTCCAGAAAGGATTAGGCTATGGCGAAGACTAAATCAGTTCGCCCACCGTTTGTCGTGGGCGGCGTTGATACGCATAAGGACCTGCACGTTGCTGCAGTAGTTGATGAAAACAACCGCGTTTTAGGCAGTGATTTTTTCGCGACAACCCGGCAGGGATATCGGCAGATGCTGACATGGATGGCATCTTTTGGAACGGTTGCCCGCATCGGAGTTGAATGTACCGGTTCTTACGGCGCTGGCTTGCTACGCCACCTGCAAAATGCCGGCATCACCGTGCTGGAAGTGACTGCTCCGGATAAAATGGAACGCCGCAGGCGTGGAAAAAGTGACACAATTGATGCTGAAAGTGCCGCCCACGCAGCTTTCTCATTGATACGCACTGTCACACCTAAAACACGAAGCGGGATGATTGAAGCACTCCGCGTTCTGAAAGTCTGCCGAAAAACAGCCGTTGCAGCACGTCGTATTGCGCTGCAAATGATCCAGATGAATATCGTTTCATCTCCGGATGAACTACGTGATCAATTACGTAATCTGACCCGGATGCAGCTGATTCGAACCCTGGCCGCATGGCGGCCGGATGTGACGGCAAATCGTAATGTTCAGGATGCTTATCGTATTGCCCTGAAATCGCTGGCTCGACGATATCTTGAACTTCACGATGAAATAGCAGACCTGGATATCATGATCGCGTCAATCGTTGATGAGCTGGCACCTGAGCTGATCAAGCGTAACGCTATCGGCTATGAATCCGCTTCTCAGCTGCTCATCACTGCGGGTGATAACCCTCAACGGCTGCAGTCTGAGCCTGGCTTCGCGGCCTTATGCGGAGTCAGTCCCGTTCCCGTCTCATCAGGAAAAACAAATCGCCACAGACTGAACCGTGGTGGAGATCGCGCAGCAAATAGCGCCCTGCATATCATCGCTATAGGCCGGTTACGTACAGATACGAAAACGCAGGAGTATGTCGCGAAAAGAGTCGCGGAAGGGCACTCAAAAATGGAAGCGCTGCGCTGCCTGAAACGTTATATCGCACGCGAGGTCTTCACACTGCTTCGCAATCAAAATCGGCAGATTAACAGCACTCAAATAACGACTTGACACTTAGAAGGGCGTCAGTAAGTTGGCAGCATCACCCGCTTTCGTATCCGATAGCATTACGTTTAATCAGCTCAGGTGCCAACTCGTCGACAATTGCCGCAATCATGACATCCAGATCAGCGATTTCGTCATGTAACTCGAGATAGCGTCGGGCAAGGGACTTTAATGAAATGCGATAAACGTTGGTTACATTGCGGTATTCACTGGCATCAGGTCTCCAGGAACCCAGGGTCCTGATGAGCTGCATGCGCGTCATATTTCTGAGCTGTTCACGTAATTCATCCGGGGCAGAGATAATATTTGAATGGATAATCTGGAGAGCGACTCTGCGGGCTGATATTGCTGTTTTTCGGCAAGTTTTTAATACCCGCAGGGACTCAATCATGCCATCACGCGTTTTGGGAGTAACTGTCCTGATGCCTGAGAATGCTGCATGAGCGGCACATTCAGCATCAATTGTGTCACTTTTACCCCGTTTGCGTCGCTCCATCCGGTCTGGAGCAGTCACCTCAAGAACTTCTAACCCGGCGTTCTGAAAATAACGAAGCAAACCGGAACCATAGGTACCTGTGCACTCAACACCAATTCGCTTTAATGTCCCAAACGAGGTCATCCATGCCAGTATCTGCCGGTAACCTTGTCGTGTTGTGGAGAAATACTGAGTCCCAAGGACTTTATTGTTCTGATCTACGACAGCGGCAACGTGCAAATCTTTATGTGTATCCACGCCACCCACAACGGCAGCTTCGGTAACTTTATCAACCATGACAGAGCTCCTGTGAGGAAACAGAGTTGAATCTCCAGACAGATAACCCGGACAGGACAGTAACGAGACAAGCCGTCAGGCCCTTCTTGAGTCACGCGCATCGGTGAGGAGATGCCTCGCATGAAGGCGCTTCCGGCAACCGACGGGTCCAGGGCAGGACACAAAAGGTCGATCGCTGTGTGAGTCAGGATGCGGGAAGGTCTTCACTGCATCAGTAATCACACCAATCTGGTTAAACGGCAAACTAAGTGGTGGTAAAGACTGACATCGGCATTATTACTATCGCTGTGGAACATCACCCCGACGGGCTTACCACGGGTTTCCCATGCCATTTCCAGTGCTTTCATGGTGAGCCTGCTGTCCGGCGAGAACGACATGGCCCAGCCCACTGGTTTTCTTGCGAACAGGTCGAGAACAACGGCGAGGTACGCCCAGCGCTTACCCGTCCAGATATAGGTCACATCACCGCACCACACCTGATTTGGTTCCGTTACGGCGAACTGTCGCTCAAGATGATTCGGGATAGCAACGTGCTCATGACCGCCACGCTTATACCGGTGAGTCGGCTGCTGGCAACTGACCAGCCCCAGCTCTTTCATGAGTCTGCCAGCAAGCCAGCGCCCCATCTGGTAGCCTCTCTGGGTTGCCATTGTGGCGATGCTTCTTGCTCCGGCAGAGCCGTGGCTGATGCCATGCAGTTCAAGTACCTGACTGCGTAATACAGCCCGTCTGCCGTCTGGCTTTTCAGGACGGTTTTTCCAGTATTTGTAGCTGCTGCGATGAACCCCGAACACATGGCAGAGAGTGGCCACAGGATAACGCGCCCTGAGTTTCCCGATTATCGAGAACTGTTCAGGGAGTCTGACATCAAGAGCGCGGTAGCCTTTTTTAATATTTCATTTTCCATTTCAATACGTTGTAGCTTTTTCCTGAGCTCACGGATTTCAATTTGTTCCGGGGTAATGGGGGAGGCTTTTGGTGTTTTGCCCTGCCGTTCATCACGTAATTGTTTCACCCATCGCGTCATTGTGGAAAGGCCGACATCCATAGCGCTGGCTGCATCTGCCACGGTGTAGTTCTGGTCAACGACCAGTTGAGCGGATTCGCGTTTAAACTCTGCGCTGAAATTTCTTTTTTTCATTATGACACCTGTGTTGTTCTGAGGTGAGCATATCACCTCTGTTCAGGTGGCCAAATTCAGTAAACCACTTCAGGACGCCCCGGGTGATGCAAGTACTAGTTCGATGTGGTTTGCGACCATATATCCGGCGTCGTTAGTAGGTTCAATGACCTGCGCCATGATGTTATCCGAGCCCTGTTTCCTAATCACTACACCGGTATTTGATTACCCAGGTCAACTTCAGGCTGTTACAGGGACGGCAACCGTGTCAGCACATCCTTGAGATAGGCATACGGATCGTGCCCATTATTACGGGCCGACTGGATCAAACTCATGATCGCAGCAGCGCGCTTGAGTATGCGAACCCACGCCGAGCATTTGAGAAGGCAACGGGATGAACGCTGGCTGGATAGCCGTGGTTTTCTGGGTAGGCAGCCGAATCCATTTGTGGTCGAGGTTGGCATTGAGGCTGTAGCCCAAGGCGATGTTTGCGATGGAGGCACCGGGTTCAGAACACTCCTGAATGACCTGAGCCTTGAAAGATTTGCTGTAGGTACGGCGCTGAGGGCGCATGGAAAATCCGCTTGATGGGCCATGGCCTTCGGCGGCGGTGTCGGGAAGGTGTGCTGGCCGGACGGATACTGTTGAACTACGTTGTCTGGGGCAACGGAAGTGTTTCGGCCCGACTCTGGAACGCGATCCGCAGCGACGACTGGGCAATTCCGCACGTTGGCCTGAGCAGCCTCGGGGAAATCGTCGTCTGGGCGCGCCCAGACGAGTTTCCGCCAAGGAACATGCAGACGAGCAAGGGGCTGCGGGCACTCGGCTACAACGTGAGGATCGGTGTTTGATCGAGGCGCCTGTGGCACACGCAGGCTGAGGAGCCAGGCGCTGTCCATTGCCTGATCAGGCCGCCCCCCTGTGCCTTGCCTGAGCAGTTGACCTGCATCAATGGGGCGGGAGAACGCTGCACATTGACTCTTGAAGTTATTCATAGTAGGTCTAATATTACAAAGTATTGCAAGGATTTCCTTGGCCGGAACCGCAAAGCGACGCGATTGGAGAGGGTGAGATGAAAGCGCACCTACAGGGATGAAAGCGCACCTACAGGTGATTTTCACGCTCGATGAATTGGCTGCGTACTTGAAAGTCGGCAAGCGGACGCTTTATCGGCTCGCCGCGCACGGGGAAATTCCGGCTTTCAAGGTGGGCGGGACGTGGCGGTTTCCTCAAAGTGAAATCGATCAGTGGATCAATGATCAGACCCGAGCCGGAGCAAAGAAGGAGGTGATGCGCAAGCGTGAACAGCAGAAGTCATCCGAGCAGCCCGTGTCGCCTGGGCGCACTGCCCGTCACAGCAGGCAAAGGGCTTGAGTAACTCGTTTTCCAATTTTTCTGGAGGTATGACATGGACATCGATTTCAAGAAGTTGGCTCCCTGGAACTGGTTCAAGAACGAGCAGCAAGAGCAGCAGACCGTCTCTTCCCTGCCGGTGCAGCGCAATGACCTGCCAGCGGCGAGCGGGCCAGTCAGCCCGATCCTGCAACTGCATCGGGAAATCGACCGGCTGTTCGATGACGCATTCCGGGGCTTCGGTTTTCCGGCGTTGAACATGCCGCAGTGGCCATCCGATTGGTCGGGCATGCTGAAGCCGGCCCTGGACATCCAGGAAACCGACAAGCAGTACAAGATTACCCTGGAAGTGCCCGGTGTCGAGGAGAAGGACATCCAGATAACTCTCGACAACGACGTGCTGATGGTGCGTGGCGAGAAGCGCCAGGAACAGGAGAAGAAGGAAGGTGGCTTCCACCGTGTGGAGCGCTCCTACGGCAGCTTTCAGCGTGCCTTGAACCTGCCTGACGACGCCAACCAGGATTCGATCAAGGCATCGTTCAAGAACGGGGTGCTCACGGTCACGATCGACAAGCGCGAGGTCAGCGCGCCGAAGCAGGGACGCTCGATCCCGATCAACGGCTGACGTCGCCGGCTCGTTCGTCACAAGAAAAACCCGGCACGAGACGAGGAGTCGCGGCTCGCGATGCCTCGTCGCCTCAACCTTGTCAACCTTCTCAGGAGCATCAGCATGGCCAGAAAACAATGCCAGGTCTGCGGCCAACCCGCCACCGTGCGGGTGGAAGCCAATCTCAACGGTCGTAACAGCACCATGCTGTTGTGCGACGACCATTACCGGCAATTAGTGCGCCAGCAAAAGCGCACCGTTTCGCCGCTGGAAGCCTTGTTCGGCTCGCGCAGCGGCCTGTTCGAGGACTTCCTCGGCAGTGACTTCTTCCGCATCGGCGAAGACGCGACGCCAGTTGCCGCCGATACCGATGACGTGGTCGATGCCTCGTTTGGCGAGCCCGCCACCGCAGGTTCGGGTGCGCCGCGCCGTCGCGGCAGTGGGTTGGCCAGCCGCATCAGCGAACAGTCGGAAGCCTTGCTGCAGGAGGCCGCCAAACACGCTGCCGAATTTGGCCGCTCCGAGGTGGATACCGAACATCTGCTGCTGGCGCTGGCCGACAGCGACGTGGTCAAGACCATCCTGGGTCAGTTCAAGATCAAGGTCGATGACCTCAAGCGGCAGATCGAGTCTGAGGCCAAGCGCGGGGACAAGCCCTTCGAGGGCGAGATCGGCGTGTCGCCGCGCGTGAAGGATGCGCTCAGCCGCGCCTTCGTGGCCTCCAATGAACTCGGCCATTCTTATGTCGGTCCAGAGCATTTCCTGATCGGTCTGGCTGAGGAAGGCGAAGGGCTGGCCGCCAACCTGCTGCGCCGCTACGGCCTGACGCCGCAGGCGCTGCGCCAACAGGTCAGCAAGGTGGTCGGCAAGGGCGCCGAGGATGGCCGCGCTGAGACGCCGACCAACACGCCAGAACTCGACAAGTACTCGCGCGACCTGACCAAGATGGCGCGCGACGGCAAGCTCGACCCGGTGATCGGCCGCGCGCAGGAGATCGAAACCACCATCGAGGTGCTGGCCCGGCGCAAGAAGAACAACCCGGTGCTGATCGGCGAGCCGGGTGTGGGCAAGACCGCCATCGTCGAAGGGCTGGCGCAGCGCATGGTGGCGGGTGAAGTGCCCGAGACCTTGCGCGACAAGCGCCTGGTGGAACTCAACATCAACGCCATGGTGGCCGGCGCCAAATATCGCGGCGAGTTCGAGGAGCGCGTGCAGAAGGTGCTGAAGGAGGTGACCGAGCACCAGGGCGAGCTGATTTTGTTCATCGACGAGGTGCACACCATCGTCGGTGCCGGCCAGGGCGGTGGCGAAGGCGGGCTGGACGTGGCCAACGTGTTCAAACCGATGATGGCGCGCGGTGAACTCAACCTGATCGGCGCCACGACGCTGAACGAGTACCAGAAATACATCGAGAAGGATGCCGCACTGGAGCGGCGCTTCCAGCCGGTGACGGTGCCCGAGCCGACGGTGGCCCAGGCCATCATGATTCTGCGCGGCCTGCGCGACACCTTCGAGGCGCACCACAAGGTCAGCATCTCCGAGGACGCGATCATCGCGGCGGCCGAGTTGTCCGACCGCTACATCACGGCGCGCTTCCTGCCGGACAAGGCGATCGACCTGCTCGACCAGGCGGCCGCGCGCGTGAAGCTGTCGGCCACGGCCCGGCCGGTGGCCGTGCAGGAGCTGGAGTCCGAACTGCACCAGCTACGGCGTGAACAGGATTACGTGGCCGCGCGCAAGCAGTACGACCAGGCCGCCGAGCTCGGCAAGCGCATCGAAGCCAAGGAGGCCGAGCTCAAGAAGCTCGTCGAGGACTGGGAGCGGGAGCGGGCCTCCGGCAGTGCCGAGGTCAAGGCGGAACACGTGGCGCAGATCGTCTCGCGCCTGACCGGCATCCCGGTCAACGAGTTGACGGTGGAAGAGCGCGAAAAGCTGCTGCACTTGGAACAACGGCTGCACGAGCGCCTGGTGGGACAAGACGAGGCGGTCCGTGCCGTGGCCGATGCCGTGCGGCTATCCCGCGCCGGCCTGCGCGAAGGCGGTAAACCGGTGGCTACCTTCCTGTTTCTGGGCCCGACCGGGGTGGGCAAGACCGAGCTCGCCAAGGCATTGGCCGAATCGATCTACGGCGATGAGCACGCCCTGTTGCGCATCGACATGTCGGAATATGGCGAACGCCATACCGTGGCGCGGCTGGTGGGCGCGCCTCCGGGCTATGTCGGTTACGACGAAGGCGGTCAGCTCACCGAGAAGGTGCGGCGCAAGCCCTACAGCGTGCTGCTGCTCGACGAGATCGAGAAGGCACACCCTGACGTCTACAACATCCTGCTGCAAGTGTTCGACGACGGTCGCCTCACCGACGGCAAGGGCCGGGTGGTGGATTTCACCAACACCATCATCATCGCCACGTCCAACCTGGGTTCGGACATCATCCAGCGACGGCTGAAGGCGCGTGAGGCGGCCGGCGAGGAGTACGAAAAGACCAAGGCCGAGGTCATGGACGTGCTGCGCGGCCACTTCCGGCCCGAGTTCCTCAACCGCATCGACGAGATCATCGTCTTCCATGCGCTGGGCAAGGAGGAGATCCGCCACATCGTCGGCCTGCAGCTCGATCGCGTGGCGCGCAGCGCCGCCAGCCAGGGCGTGACGCTCACTTTCGATCAGACGCTGATCGACCATTTCGCGGAAGAAGGCTACAAGCCCGAGTTCGGTGCGCGTGAACTCAAGCGCCTGATCCGCAGCGAGCTGGAAACTGCGCTGGCGCGCGAGATGCTCGGTGGCGGCATCGGCAAGGGCGATCACGCCAGCGCACGCTGGGACGACAAGGCCGAACGCGTGGTGTTCGAACGCAAAGAGCCACCGCAGACCCAGGCCGAGCCGGAGCAGCCGGATGTCGCGAAGGCGACCGAGACGCCGCACGGCGACGCTGGCAAAGACTCGAGCAAGAAGAAGTCGGCGAGCGACGCATCTTGATGGCGGGCGAGGCTGCCGTGTCCGACTCCATCAGCCTGGCATGGGCAGCCTCCCTGGCATCGATCGCGGTGGCGGTCGTGGCCGCGGGTCACGCGGTCGTCTACAAGCGTGATCCGCGGTCGGCCACGCCGTGGGGGCTGCTCATCAGCGGCGGCACTGCCCTCCCGCTCGCTGGCCATCCGTTTGCGTGACGGTGCGGCCCGTCTGTTCACCTGATCCTCTGGCAACTCGACTTTCGAGGAACACGGTCCATGGAAAAAAAGAATCAATGGAATACCGGCTACTGGATCGTTGCCCTCCTGCTGTTGCTGAGTTTGCAGAGCTACTGGCAGACGGCGAAAACCGTCGAGCCGGTGCCCTACAGCGAGTTCGAGAAGGCGCTGGACGAGGGGCGCGTGGCCGAAGTGCTGGTGTCGGATCGTACGGTGACCGGGCGCCTGAAGTCGCCGGACAGCCGGGGCAAGACGACGATCGTGGCAACGAGGGTCGAACCCGATCTTGCCGATCGCCTGTCGAAGTACGACGTACCCTATGCCCGCGTGTTGGAGAGCACCTGGCTGAGCGATGTGCTGTCGTGGATCCTGCCAGCGGTATCCTTCTTTGGCGTCTGGTTCTTCCTGTTCCGCCGCTTCGCCGAGAAGCAGGGCATGGGCGGGTTTCTCAACATCGGTAAGAGCCGCGCCAAGGTGTTCGTGGAAAAGAACACCGGTGTGACGTTCGCCGATGTGGCGGGGGGGGGGATGAGGCCAAGGCGGAGCTGGTCGCGATCGTCGATTTCCTGAAGAATCCGCAGGACTATGGCCGTCTCGGGGCGCGCATTCCCAAGGGCGTGTTGCTGGTCGGCCCACCGGGCACCGGCAAGACATTGCTGGCCAAGGCTGTTGCCGGGTGGCCGAATCGACCCAGGCGCGCATCGATCAGGCTATCCGCGACATCGTGATGGGCGTGTTCGAGCGCGCCTACCGGATTCTCGACATCAACCGCGCGGTGCTGGAGCGCTGTGCGCGCGAGCTGCTGGCGCGGGAAACGCTCGACGAAAGCGATATCCGTCAATTGACTCAAGGACTTGTTCGGAACTGAAAACAGTAGTAGGTGCCATTCAGAGTAAACCGACGGCTCTGTTCAGTGCGTCATCCAATTCGTCGGCATTGTTCAAGGAGAACCGATATGTCTGCATTGACTCCGTGGGACCCCTTCCGGGAACTGGATGAATTGCAAAACCGCCTGGCGACGATGTTCGGACGAATACCCCAGCGACAGGGCGCCCGTACCGGCAACGAAGCCATGACCACGGCGGACTGGGCTCCAATGGCGGACATCAGCGAGGATGAGAACGCATTCCTCCTCAAGCTGGATCTGCCGGAGGTCCCCAAGGATGCCGTGCGCGTCAGCGCGGAAAACGGTGTGCTCACCATCAGCGGCGAGCGCAAACTGGAAAAAGAGGAGCAGGGCAAGAAGTTCCACCGCATCGAACGTGCCTATGGCCGCTTTGTGCGCAGCTTTGTCTTGCCTGACAACGTTGATCCGACCAAGGTGACGGCTTCCATGAAAGACGGCGTGCTGGAAGTGCGGCTTGTCAAGGCCGAGCAAGCCAAACCGAAACAGATTGAAATCTCAGTCAACTAACTTCAATTAAGAGCCCAAGATCATGAATATCAAACAGCCACAATACACCTTCTCCGCACTTGCCCTGGCGGTCGTCGTCGGACTGAGCGGACCGGCTCTGGCCCAATCGGCGGCAGGTTCTAGCCCAGGTGTTGCAGCACCCTCTGCCGCATCCAAGGCGGCACAGCCACAGGTAGATGACAAGGCCGCCCGGGAAGCCGATAAAAAGCGTGCCGAGCTCACTCAAGACGCCATCACGGCGCTCACCAAGACCCAGGAGGCTTTGACCCTCCTTGATGCAAAGAAGACCAAGGAGGCGCTTGCTGCGCTGGAACTGGCCAGCGGAAAGCTGGAACTGGTATTGGCACGCGACGCCAAACTTGCTTTGGCGCCGGTCGATGTACGCGTCATCACCCACGATATCCACGCCAACGTGGAATCGGTAAAGAAAGCGGTCAAGTTGTCTCGGGAGTTGTTGGGTGATGGCGAGGTGCAAAAGGCCCGGCCCATCGTTGCCAATCTGGCCAGCGAAATCGTAATCCAAACCGACAACCTTCCGATGGCAACGTACCCGGCAGCGATCAAGTCGGCCGCACGGCTCATCGACAGCGGCAAGATCGACAACGCCAAAGCGGAACTCACCCGAGCACTGAACACGCTGGTGGTGACCTCGGTCGCCTTTCCTCTGCCCGTGCTACGGGCCGAAGCCGCGATGGCAAAAGCTGAAAAGCTGGCCGAGACCGACAGGCGCGATGCCAAGCAGAACGAGGAGCTCAGCACCTTGCTGTCGTCCGTGCGCACGGAGATCGAGATGGCGCAGATCCTGGGTTATGGCAAGAAGGCGGACTTCAAACCCATCTTCGATCAGGTGAAGTCCATTGAGCAAAAGTCGGCTGGTGGCAAAAGCGGCAAGGGATGGTTCGACGAGTTGAAGACGCGCATCCAAAAGCTGTTTTGAGGTGATGAAGGGGCTGACTGCTCTGTCGGTCAGTCTCGCGATGTTCGCATTCAGCCCCAATAGATTCGCCTATTTTCACTATCTCATACGAGGCATATCACCATGAATGAGCAAACACCGAATCCCAATGCGACGAACGAAGGAAAAAACGAACAGGCCGCGGTAAGCAGCCTTCCTGTCAGTCCAGAGTCCAAGCCTGAAGTCGTCACGGAGGTACAGCCTGAGGTTCAGAAAGAAACGGACTCGCAGGCGGCAGACAAACGTAAACAAGTCCTCGATGAGGCAGTCTCGGCCTTGTCGCTGACCAAATCAGCGCTGGCCGCACTTGACGGCAAGGACACTGCACGCGCATTGGCAACGCTGGCCGAAGTGACGGGAAAGCTGGAGCTGATCGTCGCGCGCGAACCCACGCTCGCCCTGGCCGGCGTTGATGTGCGCACCATCGTGCACGACTTGTTCGCCAACACGGAAACCATTGAGGCGATGACCGACGAGGCGCTGGATGCCCTCAAACATGGCGAGGTGCAACAGGCTCGCCACGTGCTGGCTTTGCTGGCCAGTGAAATCGTGATCACGGTCACCAGCATCCCTTTGGCGTCCTATCCCGCAGCCGTGAAGGCAGTCGTGCCGCTGATCGATCAGGGCAAGATCGAAGAAGCCAAAGCCGCGCTGCAGTCAGCGCTCAGCACGCTGGTCGAGGAGCGCAGCGTGCTTCCGCTGCCCGTCCTGCGTGCGAAGCTGCTCCTGAAGCGCGCCGAGCCCCTGGTAGAAGATGGTCAGCGCAGCGAAGCATCCAATGAGTGCCTGGAGACATTGTTGAACGAAGCCCGGCAGCAGTTGGAAATGGCAGAACTGCTGGGCTATGGAAAAAGGAAGGACTTTGAGCCCCTGTACGCTGAACTCAAGAAAATCAAGGAAAAGACGGGAGGGGGAGGCTGCGGAAAAGGCTGGCTCGATGAAGTCAAGGCAAAACTGTCCAGGTTGTTCTGAAACCGCTGGAGAGGGGGCGCATAGCGCCCCCTCTCTTGTCCCATGAGTGTTTGATTTTTTATTTTGTATAGATCTTTAGGAGATATTGCATGAAAACAGACACCATCGCCAATTCCAATGCGGATGACCCCACCAAAGCACTGTGTTCGCTGAGCCAAAATTGGTGGCTTTTTGTGCTGCGCGGTGTCTTGGCATTGATTTTTGCAGCCCTCGCGTTCTGGATGCCACAATCGGCTCTGTTGGCCATGACCATCATGTTCGGCGCATTTTCCTTGGTCAATGGCGCGTTCAACTTGTTTGCAGCGGTGCGCCATATCCAGAAAAAAGAGCGCTGGGGCTGGCTGCTGTTCAGCGGCATTGTCGGCATACTTACGGGCGTCGTCGTCCTGGTTGCTCCTTGGGTCGCCACGATAGTCTTGGCTTCTTTTTTATGGGCTAGCGTGGGCTTCTGGGCGATTTTCACCGGTGTGCTGGAGATATCCGCCGCCGTTCGGCTGCGTCGGGAAATCAAGGGTGAAATCTGGCTTGCCCTCAGTGGACTGCTCTCGATTATCCTTGGTGCTATCGTCTTGTGGATATTTTTTACCCGTCCGGTCGAGTCATTCGTGGCCGCAGGCTGGCTGTTGGGTTTCCATGCGGCAGTCTATGGCGTCACGCTTTTGTTCTTGAGTTGGAGTCTTCGCAAACGCGCCTGGGGTAAGAGCGTGCCAAACCAAAATCTATGGATATGAGCATCCTCGATTCATGCCTCCATAGAAATGACATCGAAGGAGTCATACATGCAGATACAATATAGCTATCGAGCTATCGACAAAGAGTTTCATGAACCTTGGCAGAGAGCTTTGGGAAATGTGATCGAGCACGCCCTCAAGCCATTGCTCGACAAACACACTAAAGATTCAGCGCGACTTCAAATCGTCCTTGATCGCGACAAGATCAAGCGGCAATTTCTGGCCAGTGGCTATATGCACCTGCCCGGCAAAAAGATTGTCAGCGTTACTGCATCACATGACGAGCTGACGCCCCTCGCGCAGATGCTCGCACAGTCGTTGTTCCGTCAGGCCAAGAAGCATTTTGACCGACTGCATGCTCAGGATCAAATCAAGCGCAAAGCACGACGCGAGCGCTTGCGCGAGCTCAAGGTGCGGATTGCCGCAAAACCCGCATCAGCCGCCCATGAGGCCGAGGTGACCCGAATGCCTCTACTGTCGAAACTTGAGGCTGTCGCAAGGCGTGAGCTGGCTTATCTGCGGGCCGTCGGCGATTTACCGCGCGATTATCCGACGCTGCGCGACGTGGTGGATGAAGCGATTGTCCGAGCTAAGGTGGAATGGCAATCCGTGCCGGGGGAAAAAGAGGCTTACACCGGTCTTTTGAAGCATCTGTTCGCCGTCCTGGATAACGAAGTGGCAAGCAGCCGGCAATTTGGCGAATTCGTTTCTCTGGACGCGCCGGTCGAACCGGATGCCCAAGACGTGGCCGAGGCCATGGTGGAAGAGGAAATCTTCGAATTTTATCAGCACGATGACACACTCAAGCTGGCCGATATTTTCGCTGGCAGTCAGCATCCCGATGTCGCAACGATCGCGGAACAGGAGGAGCTGATTGATCGGTCGAGCGAGTTCGCTTTTGCATTTGACCTGCTGAAGGACATGCCGCGTTTGTGGCGGCGCATTTTTCTGCTTATCCGTGTGGACGGGCTGAATGCCAGCAGCGTCTCTGAAATCCTGCTGATTCCTAGTAAGGAAGATGCTGTCCGAAGGTGGCTCATGCAGGCCGAAGCATTCATCGCTGCTCATCTGGAAGAGGCCGGAGTAAGCAAAAACGGGAACGATTGGATCCAAGGCGTTGATTGGTCGGCATTGTCTGTGACCCGAAGCGAGGCAGCCTCACTGTGGTCCAAGGAGGCGAACCATGAAGAATGATCTTCACCTCGTCTGCCCGCATTGCCAGTCCATCAACCGCGTACCGACTGCGAAGCTATCGGAACATCCCAACTGTGGCCGCTGCCAGCAGCCCTTGTTCACGGGCGAGCCCATCGAGTTGACTACGGCGACGTTCTCGCGCCACGTGGAGCGCAGCGATCTGCCGCTGCTGGTCGATTTCTGGGCGCCATGGTGCGGGCCGTGCAAGATGATGGCGCCACAGTTCCAGCAAGCGGCGCACCAGCTCGAACCGAGGATCCGGCTGGCGAAGGTGAATACCGAGGCTGAGCCCCACCTGGCCGCGCAGTTCGGTATCCGCAGCATCCCGACGCTCGCCCTGTTCCAGGGTGGGCGGGAGATCGCCCGTCAGGCCGGCGCGATGGGCGCGCAGGACATCGTGCGCTGGACGTCGACGCAAGTGGGGCGCTGACCGATGCAGGGCTTGCTCGGCACTACGCTAATCCTGCTGGCGGCTTGCAGCCTGGCGGCGATGGCCACGGCGGCGTTCAGAGTGCCCGCCTTGCTGGGGTATCTCTCTGTCGGCGTTGTACTGGGCCCCTCAGTCATCGGCGTGATCGCGCCGGGGGAGACGCTGAGCTTTCTGTCCGAGCTGGGCGTGGCGCTGCTGTTGTTCATGGTCGGACTGGAATTCTCCCTCGGAGACTTCTGGCTCGCCCGCAGGACGGTGCTGATGGCGGGCGCTCTGCAGATGATCGCCGTGGCCCCGCCGCTGATCCTGCTATTGATGTGGCTGGGGCAGCCCGGCCAGAGCGCCGCGCTGCTCGGCACTGCGGCGGCCATGTCGTCCACGGCGCTGGTCAGCCGACAACTGGCCGACCAAGGCGAGCTCACCACCCGCCACGGACGCAGTGCCATCGCCGTGCTGGTCTTTCAGGACCTGGCCAGCGTGCCCCTGCTGGCCTTGCTGGCGATCTGGGCGCGCGGCGAGTCGCCGAAGATCGAGCATGTGCTGCTTGAAGTATTCGGTGTGCTGCTGCTGTTCGCGGCAGCGGCCCTCGTCTCGCGCCGTCTGTTGCATGGCCTGCTGGGCTGGGTGGCGCGGCGGGGCCACGAGGAATCGTTCGTGCTCGTCTCCTTGTGCGTGGTGGTGGCTGCCGCCGCTGCTGCGCACGCGGTCGGCGTATCCGCCGCCCTGGGGGCCTTCCTCGCCGGGATGGTGCTGGGCGAGAGCGACTTCCGGCACCACATGGAAAGCCACCTCAGGCCGTTTCGCGATGTGTTGTCGGGCGTGTTCTTCGTGACCATCGGCCTGCAACTGGACGCAGCACAGATTCTTTCGGCACCGCTGGCGGTGCTGGCGTGGCTGGTGGTGCTGGTACCGGTCAAGATCCTGCTCAATACGCTGGCCTTGCGGGCGACGCGCCTGTCCGCCCTCGATGCCTGGCGCACGGGCATAGCGTTGGGGCACGGCGGCGAGTTCGCCCTGCTGTTGTTGGGCACGGTCTTGCAGCAGCATCTGATCCCCGCGACCGTCGTCCAACCCATGCTGGTCGCGCTGGTGCTCAGCATGGCCCTGGCACCGCTACTGATCCGCCATCACGATGTACTTGCCCGGTTCTTGAGCCGCACCGGCGGCGTCATTCAGCCACCCCAGGCTGAAGAAGTCGAGATCGCCGCGCAGACGACGCGATATCGAGACCATGTCATCGTTTGCGGCGCGGGCGAGCTTGGCCTGACAGTCAGCGAGATTCTTCGCCACGCCGGCGTGGCGCATCTGCTGCTGGAGGCGGACGCGCAGAAGGTAGAGGCCGCGCGTGCCGCCGGCGCGCCGGTGTTCCATGGCGATGCCAGTCGGCCCGATACCTTGCTGGCTGCCGGCTTGACGCATGCGCACTTGGTGGTGCTAACGTTCGCCCATGCCCAGCAAGCGTTGCGCATCGCCCAGGCGATTGCCGAGCGCCGTCCGGCGCTAACCTTGTGGGTGTCATGCAGAAGTACGACCGCGGCCGATGCATTTCGCGCCATGCCTAACGTGCGCGTGTATCAGCAATCCTTTGCCGCAGCTATTGGGCTGGCGGAACAGGTGATGTCGACGCTTGGCATGTCGACCGAGTTGATTGAAGGACACATCAGCGCAATGCGCCGCCGTCTCGACAGCAGCCGTTTTCCAGGGAGTTCATAGTCATGAAATCAAAACGCCTTAACCCATTTCAGGTCTTGCGTGACCAATTGGCCATCATGAGTTTTTACGAGCGCTTCGAGCAGGTCGTCGCGCTCGTGCTGTCGGCGGTGATCGCCGTCATCATCATGGTGTCGCTGTTCCAGCTCATCTCCATCGTCTTCACGCTGCTGGTTCTCGATGCCTTCAATCCCCTGGACCACAAGGTATTCCAGAGCGTGTTCGGCATGATCATGACGCTCTTGATCGCGATGGAGTTCAAGCATTCCATCGTGCGCGTGGCGCTGCGTCGGGACAGCATCATCCAGGTTAAGACGGTGGTCCTGATCGCGGTGATCGCACTCTCCCGCAAGTTCGTGATCCTCGACTCCGACGCGAGCCCCGCAAAGATAGCCGCGCTGGCAGGCGCCACGCTGGCTCTGGGTGCGACCTACTGGCTGCTGCGCAAGCGCGGCGACCGCGCCGCCGAGACCTCTGAGCATGACCCGTCATCATCCGAGTGATCCGCGCACTGTGCTCTTGCAACACCGCTGGCTCAACCGCCTGCAGACCGGGCTGTTGGTCCTGACCCTGGTCGGGATCGCAGCCGCAGCAGGGAGACTGCCATTTGGGGAAGGCTGCCTGTGGCTCGCGCTGTTTGCCGTTGCAGGTGCGTTGCTGCTGGACCCGGTAGCCGCGTCGGCGCTGAGCTTGCGCCTGTACCGCGTACGGACCTTGCACCCGCAACAAGCCCACGAGATGTGGGCCCTGTTGCGCGAGCTGCCCGCCCGTGCCGGTTTGCCCGCCACGCCGGTGCCGCACTATGTGCCCAGTGCCGTCGTCAACGCCTTCGCCACCGGATCGAAGCAGGAGGCATCGATCGCCCTCACCGATGGCCTGCTGCGCAGCCTGAGCCCACGCGAGCTGGCGGGTGTGTTCGCGCACGAGGTCGCGCACATCGCTAATGAGGATCTGCGTGTCATGGGGCTGGCGGATTCCGTCAGTCGCCTCACGTGCCTACTGGCCCTTATGGGACAGATCGCGATCCTGCTCAGCCTGCCCGCGCTGCTGGTTGGCGCGGCGGAGGTCTATTGGCCTGGTCTATTGTTATTGGCCGCATCGCCCCAACTGGCCCTGCTCGCACAGCTCGGCTTGTCTCGCGTGCGTGAGTTCGACGCTGACCGCCTTGCGGCGGAACTGACTGGCGACCCGCAGGGGCTGGCGTCCGCGCTGGCGAAAATCGAGCGGGTCAGCCGCTCCTGGCGTGCCTGGCTATGGCCGGGATGGGGCAATCCCGAGCCCTCCTGCTTGCGCACGCGTCCGGCAACGCAAGAGCGCATCGCACGCCTGCTGACGTTGGCGCCTGGGCCAGCATCAGCGTTGCCACTCCGCGCGCCCCATTTTTTGCCGGAATCCGCTTTGGCGACGCGCCCACCGCGCTGGCGCCCGAGCGGGCTGTGGCGCTGATTGCCCATCAACAGGAGACGTCTCATGGCCTATCTCGACCCGTACCAACGCCCCGCGCCGGACCGCTTCGTCCGGCGCTGGCTCTTCATCACCGCCTGTATTGCCGCGCTCATGCTGCTGTGGCAGTTTCTGCCCGCCATCGAGGCCTGGTTCAGTCCGCGCGAGGCAGCAGAACGCACCGTGATGGCGCGTGGCGATCTGGCGGCGGACGAGAAAACCACCATCGAACTGTTCGAAAAATCACGCGCCTCGGTGGTCTACATCACCACCGCGCAATTAGTACGCGATGTCTGGACGCGCAACGTGTTCTCCGTGCCGCGCGGCACTGGCTCGGGCTTCATCTGGGACGACGCCGGCCACGTCGTCACCAACTTCCACGTCATCCAGGGCGCGTCCGAAGCCACCGTCAAACTGGCCGACGGCCGCGACTACCAGGCCGCGCTGGTGGGGACGAGCCCCGCGCACGACATCGCCGTGCTCAAGATCGGCGTCGGTTTCAAGCGCCCGCCGGCCGTGCCGGTCGGCACCAGTGCCGACCTCAAGGTGGGTCAGAAGGTGTTTGCTATCGGCAACCCCTTCGGCCTGGACTGGACGCTCACCACTGGTATCGTCTCCGCGCTCGACCGCTCGTTGCCGGGAGAAGCGGGCGGCCCGGCCATCGATCACCTGATCCAGACCGACGCCGCCATCAACCCCGGCAATTCCGGTGGCCCGCTGCTCGATTCGGCTGGGCGGCTGATCGGCATCAATACCGCCATCTACAGTCCGTCTGGCGCCTCGGCCGGCATAGGCTTTGCGGTGCCGGTCGATACCGTCATGCGCGTGGTGCCGCAACTCATAAAGACCGGCAAGTACATCCGTCCGGCGCTGGGCATCGAGGTGGATGAGCAGCTCAACACGCGTCTGCAGGCGCTGACCGGCAGTAAGGGCGTATTCGTATTGCGCGTGACGCCGGGCTCGGCGGCGCACAGGGCCGGGCTCGTCGGCGTCGAGGTCACCGCAGGCGGCATCGTGCCCGGCGATCGCGTTATCAGCATCGACGGTATCGCCGTTGACGACGTCACCACATTACAGGCCCGGCTAGACGACAAGAACGTTGGAGATGTTGTGGTCTTGTTAGTGGAGCGGGCCGGCAAGACTCGCGAGATGCTTGTGGAACTACAACCGGGAGTTTGATGGAAAGTGGGTCATGGATCTGCACAGCGAAGCAGCCAAGCGACTTCAGCCTTGCGCCGAACTACGAGCCCTAGCTAGGGATGGTCTGAAGTAGCCCTGTATTTCCGGCTGGCTTCAGCCACTGCTGATTTTGAAAGCGGTGAACTGATCAAAAACGATCGGATCACTCGCTCATTTCGGTGCTTTCAGCCGTCGCGAGCACCTTGCGACGGCCATTTTCCGCATTACAGGCGCACCTCTCCTGCGCTTGCCAGCAAATGTCGGCGGGCCATCCATAGGTTCGACAGGGCAAACAGCGTCACCAGTTGTGCAGTGTTCTTCACCAGCCCTCGGAAACGTACCTTGGTGTAGCCGAACTGCCGCTTGATCACGCGAAACGGGGGCTCTACCTTCGCTCGCACTTGCGCCTTGGCCTTCTCGATCTTGCGCTTGGCTTTGTACAGGGCGCTGCGTTTATCGAGCATCTTGTAGGTGCTGCGGCGTGCTGCGACCTGCCAGATCACTTCTCGGTCGGCATGCTCGGAGCGCTTTTCGACGCCTGTGTAGCCGTCATCGGCGCAGACGACGTTCTCGTCGCCGTGCAGCAGTTTGTCGACCTGGGTGACATCCGCCACGGTGGCTTGTATCTAACAGTTTGTGGTGATTAGCTACCACCACTGAAGCAGAGTGAGCCGCCCCCTTCCCTTAAGGTCAGAAAAGTCGGCACCGCTGAACCTTGATTTGCAGCACATGGCCCTCCGCTTCACCTTTCACGCCAGCACATCAGGTTGAACGGTTATCGGGAGCTCGACTCCGTATGTACAAGGCGAACAGGCGTGACGGTTTATGTGAGAGGAGTTTGACCATGTTTCCAGTCGGCATTGACGTAAGTAAAAACACCCTGGATCTTTGCATGCTTTATGACGGTATCAAAGGACGCATAAAAACCCGTAACATCCAGAATAACAGACATTCAGTTGAAAATATTCTTCGCTGGCTCAGGCTTCAACATTGCAGTCCGGAAGATGTTCATGTGGTAATGGAAGCTACCGGTGTTTATCACGAACGGCTGGCCACTGAATTACATGATGCCGGTTTCCGGGTTTCTCTGGCCAACCCTCACCGTAGTCGGGAGTTTGCGCGTGGCATGGGAATCATGACAAAAACGGATAAGGTGGATGCGTATATGCTGGCCTGTTACGCATTCCTTAAGAAGCCACACCGCTGGGAGCCGCCGGCACCCGAAATCAGATATCTCGGTGCACTCCTGCGACGGCGGGATGTTCTGCTGGGTGATGCCCTGCGTGAGGAGAACAGGCTGGAAAAATACCTGTCGACAGACACACCTGCAGATATTATCAGTTCCTGCAGGCGTATGGCGCAGCTTCTGCGCGAGGAGGTAAGTAATATCGAGCGGCAGATAAAAGCACATATCAAAGCCAGCCCTGCACTGAGGCGTGATTATACACTGCTGACCTCAATTAAATCGGTTGGTCCCCAGCTGGGGATGCATATGCTGGTCGTGCTTCGCAGCCATAACTTTGTATCGGCTGAGCAGGCTGCCGCCTTTCTGGGCGTGGTGCCGATCGAGAAACGCTCAGGCACATCGGTCCGGCGCCGGCCGCGGATGTCGAAAATCGGCCCCCCTCAGTTGAGAGCGAAGCTTTACATGTCCGCCCTGTGCGGAAAAATCTACAATAAGCGAATGCGTAATATTTACGATGAGATGTGCCTGCGGGGTAAACCTAAAATGGTGGCCATTGGCGCGCTGATGCGGAAACTGGTGCACTGGTGTTATGGCGTCCTGAAGACCGGAACCGTTTTTAATGACGAAGACCTGAAACCGGCACTGTCAACCTGACTATACCAGGCTGGCATTAAACACAAGGTAACGCTCACTGCAATAAGTGAGCGCAGTCCGTTATGAGCGAAGAGCGGATATTCAGACCGACTGATAGCTGATTTTGAGTTGCCAAAAAGAGCGCTCCTATTCAGTACAAAAAAGATGGTAATGTTTCATAAAATCTCTTAGGCCTTGCAGGAATGGTTTTGAAATGAATGGATCTTGTTTGTGTGGAACAATTGAATTTGAACTTACTCATAAACCAGCAGTGTTTTATCGTTGTCATTGCTCGCTTTGCAGAAAGCAGAGCGGCGTGGGTTACAATCTCGCCACACTAGTCAAAGACAGTGAGTTTCGCTGGATTAAAGGGGAAAACTGCATTGCTTCATGGTCTAAGCCAACGGGGTACCGTACAGATTTTTGCAATGTATGTGGCTCAACTGTGCCTAACAGTCTGCGAGACGTACCTTATGTCTGGGTTCCTGTTGGTTTAATTGACGAACGTCTTGAAATGGAATGTGCAGGAGACTTCTGCACTGATGATGCAATGCCCTGGGATGAAACCCGCTCACCTAGTTGTCACGCTGGACCTGTCGAGTCTCTAGCCTCGCTTTTAAAGTCCCTGAAACTCAATTCCTGAGCGTCAGCATTTGGCACAAAGCAGACGTTAAGACTTACAGCATCGGGAAACTTCTGGATGCCGCGTCAGCGGCATGGAGGCGCCAGATGAGGTTACATGTGTCTGTGGAGTCAAATGGCGCCGAAAGCCCGGCGTAGCCGGTTACCGGGCTATAAATTCTGCCACCCTACCCCCTGCCCTGATTAGCCTTAACCCGCTATCAGCAATGAAGAAATTAAGGTAATCCCTTTTAACCCCGGTGAGCGGGCTTTACGGCGTTTACGACGTAAAGGGCGTGATTCTGAATGTGATCCATTCATAATCAGCGCTACCTTTAGAGGTTGAATACCCAGCCCCTGGTAAACATAACGTTCCAGGGGGTACTTTACGATGAAGGATATTTTTACAGCGTAAATTCGTTTCCGGGTCCAGTGCCTACTATATAAGCATCTATTCTCTGATCATTAAATCGCCAGCAGTCAATGGCAAGATCCATCAGCAGGCGTTGCCGGTAATGACTCCAACTTACTGATAGTGTTTTATGTTCAGATAATGCCCGATGACCTTGTCATGCAGCTCCACCGATTTTGAGAACGACAGTGACTTCCGTCCCAGCCTTGCCAGATGTTGTCTCAGATTCAGGTTATGTCGCTCAATGCGCTGAGTGTAACGCTTGCTGATAACGTGCAGCTTTCCCTTCAGGCGGGATTCATACAGCGGCCAGCCATCCGTCATCCATACCACGACCTCAAAGGCCGACAGCAGGCTCAGAAGTCGCTCCAGTGTGGCCAGAGTGCGTTCACCGAAGACGTGCGCCACAATCGTCCTCCGTATCCTGTCATACGCGTAAAACAGCCAGCGCTGACGTGATTTAGCACCGACGTAGCCCCACTGTTCGTCCATTTCAGCGCAGACAATCACATCACTGCCCGGCTGTATGCGCGAGGTTACCGACTGCGGCCTGAGTTTTTTAAGTGACGTAAAATCGTGTTGAGGCCAACGCCCATAATGCGGGCGGTTGCCCGGCATCCAACACCATTCATGGCCATATCAATGATTTTCTGGTGCGTACCGGGTTGAGAAGCGGTGTAAGTGAACTGCAGTTGCCATGTTTTACGGCAGTGAGAGCAGAGATAGCGCTGATGTCCGGCAGTGCTTTTGCCGTTACGCACCACCCCGTCAGTAGCTGAACAGGAGGGACAGCTGATAGAAACAGAAGCCACTGGAGCACCTCAAAAACACCATCATACACTAAATCAGTAAGTTGGCAGCATCACCGCCGCTGTTAACCCGTCAGGTTTTGGCATGATGCTGATGTAGTCGCGCTTCATCGTTTTCACGAAGCTCTCCGCCATTCCGTTGCTTTCCGGGCTACGTACCGCCGTATGTTTAGGCTCCAGTCCTACCATTCTGGCGAACTGACGCGTCTGATAAGAACGGTAGGCTGAACCGTTGTCTGTCAGCCACTCAACTGGGGATGTCGGCAGGCTGTTACCGAAGCGACGCTCCACGGCACCCAGCATGACGTCCTGCACGGTTTCACTGTCATATCCACCGGTACTTGCCGCCCAGTGAAGTGCCTCGCGATCGCAACAGTCCAGCGCGAACGTGACCCGCAGTTTTTCACCGTTATCACAGCTGAACTCGAAGCCGTCGGAGCACCACCGCTGGTTACTTTCTCCAACGGCCACTTTCCCTCTATGCGCCCGCTTCGAGGGCGGTATTGCCGGTTTACGCTCAAGCAGCAGCGCATTCTGACGCATGATGCGGTATACGCGTTTGGCATTGATCACCGCCATGTCGTCAGTTTCTGATTGTCTGCGCAGCAGTGCCCATACACGACGATAACCATAGGTGGGCAGATCGTCGATAACGGTATGGATACGAGCCAGCGCTTCAGTATCATCAGGCTTGCGCTTGCACCGACGATCCTGCCAGCCCTTCGACCGACGGGCCATGGCATGCAGTTGCGCACGTGAGACCCGGAGGCAACGACTGACAAGGCTTATTCGCCATCCTCCGGCAACAAGGGCACGTGCGCTATCCACTTTTTTTGTCGGCCATATTCAACGGCTTCTTTCAGCAGCTCGTTTTCCTGCCCAGCAGGCGCTGTAACTCTTTAATTTGCTTCATTGCAGATGCCAGCTCCGACGCGGGTACAACCTGTTCACCCGCGGCAACCGCAGTGAGACTGCCTTCCTGATATTGCTTACGCCACAGGAACAGCTGACTGGCAGCAACGCCATGCTGACGGGCGACCAGCGACACGGTCATTCCGGGCTCAAAGCTCTGCTGAACAATGGCGATTTTTTCCTGAACGCTGCGCCGTCTGCGCTTCTCTGGACCTAGAACATCAATCATTCGGACTCCAACGACTAGTCTAAAACTAGTATTAAGACTATCACTAATTTAAGTGATACCAACTGTCTGGAGATTCATAGGGCCAGTCTATGGCGTCCTGAAGACCGGAACCGTTTTTAATGACGAAGACCTGAAACCGGTACTGTCAACCTGACTATACCAGGCTGGCATTAAACACAAGGTAATGCTCACTGCAATAAGTGAGCGCAGTCCGTTATGAGCGAACAGCGGAAGTTCGGAATGCATACTTACTACGATGCATGTTAAGCAATGGGGAGCAGGTCAGACGGGCAGCTATGAACGAGAAGCAGAGGTTCACAATTGGTGATGGCATTACGAACGTTGCGATATATTGATCAACGGCACGCTAGTCACCTGTAACATACCGATAGATATGTTGTATCATTGTTTCTATAGGAAAAATCTGCTTTGAAGAAGTTGCTGGGCGTGATTATTTGCATTGAAAGGTGATGGCAATGTGCGAAAGGACGTTTGAAAAAGAACTTTATTCTGAGTGGGTTATACGCAATAGCCTATACTGGATGACTCCACTTACTCGATGGAAACTCCTTGAGGAGTTGTCCTCTTGGACGATCTCTTTTGAAAACGATAGTCCCGAATGCCTCTATGAATTCGAGAGACTGCTGAATGATTACGCTTTGCGAGAAAAGCTACAGCATAAAACAGGGGCGTTGAGAGATTCTATTGTCCATAAAGTGCTTCGCAGCGTAGATGAAAGGCTTTCGTAATGGAATTGATGCCATTCAATTTTGACAGATTGCCTAATGGACGGGTTTTTATAAGCAACCTCGCAGGCTTTCATCACTTCATTAATGAGCAAGAGCTGCTTGATCTTTCTGATGAGCAAATCAGTGCGGAGCAATCAAACCCACTAGAAAGCAAGCTGTTCATAACCAACGAAAGCTCATCAGCTATTGCTCCCTATGCTTTAAGTTCTGCTTTTGCAAAAAGATTGATGAATGAACTGGCGATCAGGCCAATTTTCATGATTGTGCCCACATTGCGTTGCGACCATACCTGCAAGTATTGTCAGGTCAGTAGAGCTTCAGTGAACGCCTCTGGTTATGATCTAGATCCCGATCTCATCCCTCATATCATTTCGACTATCAAAAAACTATCGATACCACCTTACAAGATAGAGATACAGGGTGGAGAGCCACTCTTGCGGTTCGATTTAATTCAGTCTATCTATGAGCAATGTACTGAAACGTTGGGAAGCTCCGATTTTGAGATGGTGATAGCATCAAGCCTGTCTGTCTTGAATGAGGATATGCTTCAATGGTCGAGAGGCAGGAACATAACGTTCTCTGTTTCGCTTGATGGTGAGGAGGTTGTTCACAACAGTAATCGAATTCTTGGTCATGGGCTTGCTTACAGTAGAACAGTATCAGGAGTAGAGGCTATCAAACGGTCTTTAGGCGCTGGTCGCGTTGCAACGGTTACTACAGTTACTAAAGATCTTATCAGGCATCCTGAATCGATTGTCCAGGCTCACTTGTCTCTTGGCCTCAAGGACATGTTTATCCGACCTGTTAGTCCCTATGGGTTTGCACAAAAAGCATCGTTCACATTTTCTATGGAGGAATACTTCAGTTTCTATGCCTCGTTGATAGATGAAATCCTTAAGATGAATAATGAAGGGATAAGGGTTGTGGAACATTCGGCCTCCATTCATCTGAAAAGGATCTTCAATCCCGGCTTTAGTGGTTATGCGGATTTAAAGTCGCCAAGCGGGGTCGTGCTTAACAGTATTCTTTTCAATTATGACGGTCGAGTATATGGTAGCGATGAGAGCCGTATGTTGCAGAAGGTGAACCCTGAAACGGAGTTCAGTGCGGGTGAGGTTAAAACGCTATCATTTTCTAAGAGTCCTTACTATAACGCAGTGTTGAGTTCATCGTTCAATTTTGCTCTGCCGGGTTGTGATACATGTGCATATCAACCATTTTGCGGTGCAGATCCATGCCAGAACATAAGTGTACAGGGTGAGCCTGTCGGTGATAGGAGTCGTTCAACGTTTTGTCAGTATCACAAGGGGATGTTCAGGTATCTGATGAACTGCATCTCAGAAGGTGGTCCGAAGGCTGAGATGCTAAAAGGATGGGCATATGTCTGAGGTTATTAGGAACGATATCTTTCATTTTGCTTCAAAAAAGAATGTGCCCACGGGGTTCTATCGGTTATGCAAACAAAAACCAATGAACCCTTTATTCTTTTTACCCAATTTACTGGTAGTTGCTGAAGGCAATAATGATGCCATTCAACCATGCTTTGATTTCTCTGTTATTAGCACTGAATTATATGAGTCAATTGAAGATGGAGATATTGGGATAATCAACAATGGCAATATGATACGCGTAATTCTGTCCCGCAGAGCCAATCATAATACTGTCTTAGTAACGGAACGCTGCAATAACTTGTGTCTGTTTTGTTCGCAGCCACCTAAGAAATCAAATGATGACTGGCTACTTACCCAATCAGCTCTTGCTATAGCTTCATTTGGTTTGGATGGAGTTGTTGGGGTCAGCGGTGGAGAACCTTTGCTGTATGGAGATGATTTCCTTCACTTCATTGATTTTATCATCGAGAATTCACCAGATACTGCTTTGCATGTTTTAACAAACGGACGCAAATTTTCTGATATCAACTTTACTCAGGAAATGGCAAAGCGAAGCAAAAAGATAAAAATCACCTTTGGTATCCCGCTCTACTCATCAAGACCACTTGTGCATGATCATCTGGTAGGGAATGATGGCGCATTTAATGAAACGGTTAAGGGATTAATTAATGCAGGAAACTCAGGGATTAATATCGAACTTAGAGTTATTCCGACACTGGCTAACTATACAGAATTGGATGATATTGTAGAGTTCGTTGGCCGTGTGTTCTCCAACATCAATCAGATTTCCCTTATGGGGCTGGAATCTATCGGTTGGGCACGAAAGAACTGGTCAACAATCTTCATTGAGCACAGCAGTTATAGTGAGAAAATAATCTCCGCCATAGACGCTGCGCACAGGTCAGGTATACCTCTAACAATTTTTAATTATCCTTTGTGTCATCTTCCCGAAAGAGCTTGGGAGCTTGCTGCTCAGTCGATCTCTGATTGGAAAAATTACTATCCTAAAGAATGTGATGAATGCACTCAGAAGTCTTCCTGTACTGGTTATTTCAGTTCCTCAACAGGCCGTTTTCATCAACCACCGAGACCAATTTTATGAAAAAATTTAATTTTGCTGCTCTACTTCCGGGATTTTTGGCGCTCAATAATTCTGTATGGGCAAGTGATTCATCCACCGGAGCAAGTGATTTGCCTGGTATGACCCTTAATGAACATGATTTAGTGATAGCCCCACTTAACACCGAAGTTCCATTCTACATTGCAGGGCATCGCAGTCATAGCTCCCATCGAAGCCATAGTTCTCACCGATCATCATCAGGTGGCGGGTACTATGGTGGCAGCACTCCTTATTATCCAAAAACATACAGCTCACCAAGCTCATCTGAGTCTTCAAGTTCAGGAACAAGTTCCTCATCGTCCTCTTCCTCTGTGCGTTCGCTTCGTTCTAACGACAATAACAACTCTACTACTACGAATTCTGTTGGAACTACAGAAGCTAACCGTGCAAGTAATGGGCTGACTTCTGGTACAGAGAAGCGTAAGCGCTTAATCATGCGGGTTCAATTCGCTTTGCTGGACAAAGGTTATTACAACGGGAATATTGACGGCATAATGGGGCCTTCCACAAGGCAGTCCATAAAAAATTATCGCATTGCGAACGGACTACCAACACCTGCAACTGAAACGCTGGATACTCAATTATTGAACTCGTTAAATATTTTGGCTCGTTAAATCTCAGTGGGGCATAAAATGAAAAGTAATAAATTGCATTAGTCGCGTGCACACTATTGGTCACTAAGAGCAAGCAACGTCCGTGAACCACTCCCCATAAATTAAGATATTGCGATGTTATCAATGTCCGCTTCACGCCCTGAGACATTCGACAAGCTTTTTATGGCTTCAGTAAGGGCGACTTTCGCGCTTCCAGTGTCAGCAAATATTTAGCTTCGTCGTAGCGGGTTCTGGTCTTCCAGCAGCGGTAAAT
>OVXK01000125.1_pt1 | contig 37737 bp, 66 predicted proteins | sample 1732021 | NCBI WGS metagenome assembly OVXK01 (sample SAMEA4413051, study PRJEB24355) | metagenome | biome: human; feature: gut; material: faeces | place: United Kingdom | collected 2010 | reverse complement strand
GGTTACGGTACGCCCGCTGGGTGTCTGGGTATTAACTGTGGTCATGATATAACGCCTTTTGTAGTGGGCTTCAATGAATTGCCGGACTTAGGGCCAGATGTCAAGGATATAAGCCCTAGCGAGGCGATAGCGAATGCTAATGCACAAGCTAAGCAAAGAGCTTTAGAACGGTCTATAAGAAATAGTAAAGAAAAACTCCATGTTGCTAACAAATTAGGCGACAAGGAACTGATAAGCAAGTACAAGAGTAAGATACGTACTCAGCAGAGTACTATGCGTGATTTTCTAAAAGACAAGCCGTTTCTTCATCGTGGTTATGCTAGAGAAAAACTCTTCAAGAAAAATGAAAAACCAGCAAGCGTCGAACCTGCTGGCAATAAGTCTTATATTTCTGTAAAAGATAAATGGCTGTCAAATGTAGATCCTAGCAAAACTAAGGTCACAGAAATGAATTTCTGGGAACATAACGGTCAGAAATATCAAGTTGATGGAAAACATGTAGTGCTAGATTATTCCCAAAGAGAGAAAGAAGTAGGAGAATGGTTATCTAAAACGTTTGGGAAGCATATTCAAATGGCGCCAAGAGTTAATTATCCAAAAGATATCCCTACTCCTGACTATTTGATTGATGGTATGAAATTTGATTTAAAAGAGATTTCTGGAAGCGGGAAGAATGTTTTTGATAATGCATCGAAAAAAGCGAAGGAACAAGCTGAAAATATTGTGTTTGATATCACTAAAACTCCGCTAGCTGAACAAGAAATCGCAAATAGGTTAGAAGAAATCTATAAGTCTGGTCGTCGAGGGCTAAATATAGCCGTACTGAAGAGATCAGATGAGTTGATTGATATTTTAGAACCAAAAGAAAAATAGAGGTGTCCCACCTCCTACCGCAGAATAATCTGTTTCAAGGGGAGATGGAAAACCTCTATTTACTATCTAAATTATAACTCACAATGCGCTTTTTTTCAAGAAGAAAGGGGGGAATAAAAATGTTAGAAAAAGCAAAAAAGTTGGCATCACAAGAATTTTCACGTTTGTCAGGACGTGAGATCAAAGCAGAAGACTGCTTTGTAGTTTGGTTTAGCAAGACCCTGCAAAACTGGAAAGCTCTTGTTAGTACGAACGCAATTACATCAAGCGAACCTTGTGGAGATTATGCAGAAATCACACATAACGGAGACAAGAAAGAGACTTATGTGGATATTTACGCCAAGGTTTCAAATCGTGCCATTAAAGATTAGGAGGTGATCCGACATCTTGGCTGGCAGGAATAGACTGCTATTTAATTGTTATAAGAAACCGTATGAGAATTCATGCGGTTTTTATTTTGCGCTCATTTTTGGATAAGAGGTTGTTTCATCCTTATTTCTTACCTCTTGCGGGATCGTTACCCGCTGGGCGCTTTCGACTTTATCCGCAGTCGGTAAAGAACGGAAGATAAGACCTAATTTTAGGAGGACAGAAGAATGCCAGAAGACATTCAAACACAAACTGACCAGCCAGTCAATGCTGGAGAAAACACTGAGTCACAAACTCAAGAGCAGCCTATCAAGACATTCACTCAGGAAGAAGTGACTGGCCTTGTCGCTAAGGAGTCCAAGAAAGCACAAGAAAAAATCTTCAAAAGCCTAGGATTTGAAGACATCAAGAGCGCTAAGGAAGGACTCCAACAGCTCAAAGAGTGGAAGGATTCGCAAAAGAGCGAGGCTGAGAAACAGTCAGAGGCGCTTGCTGTTAAAGAGAAAGAGCTAGAACTTGCTTTGTCGGATAAAAAGAACCTGGAAGCGAAACTGTCAGCTCTGACTTTGGGAGTAAATGCTGAGTCTGTTGACGATGTCATCACTCTATCTGCTCGCTTGGTGACAGACGAGGTATCTATTGAGGATGCTATCGGCCAAGTATTGCAGAAATATCCTCAATTTGGTCACGCAGAGCAAGCTGAGGAGAAGAAGCCAACGTTTTCAGTCGGAGGCAACCCAACGGCTGAAACAAATCAAGGAGATGCCTTTTTGAAGGCTCTAGGACTAACAAATTGATAGGAGAATAATCAATGACAATTAACTACATCACTAAACACGAGGGCACATTTGAAAAGAAATTGATGCAAGGTGCCCTCACAAGCATTTTGGAAACACCACAGGTAAACTGGTTGGGCGCTAAATCGTTCGAATTGCCGACAATCTCTGTAACAGGCTATAAGGCACACACACGCTCTAAGGGCTACAATGCTGGTACAGTTTCAAACGACAAGAAAGTTTACACTCTCGGTTTTGACCGTGACGTTGAGTTCTTTGTAGACTCTGCAGACGTAGATGAAACAAACCAAGAACTTTCAGCTGCTAACGTATCTAACACATTCATCACTGAGCACGCAACTCCAGAAGTTGACGCTTACCGCTTTTCTAAACTTGCAACAGAAGCTATCACAGGTACACACTTCAAGTCTGAAACTGACTTGTCAGAAGTGAACATCTACACTAAATTGAAAGCTGCCCTTTTGCCAGTTCGTAAATACGGCGCCCAAAATATCGTTATGTACGTTTCAAGCGAAGTAATGGACTTCCTAGAACGCTCTAAAGACTTCACACGCTCAATCGCCACTACATCACCTCAAGGCATTGACACCCGTGTCACTTCGCTTGATGGAGTTCAAATCATCGAAGTTTGGGATGATGCACGTTTCAAGACTAAGTTTGACTTTACGACAGGTTTTGTCAAAGCGTCAGATGGTAAAGATATCAACTTTTTGATCGTTGCTAAGCCAGCAGTTATCGCAAAAGCTAAATTCAACTCAATCTATCTTTTCGCTCCTGGTCAACATACGGAAGGGGATGGCTATCTGTACCAAAACCGTCTTTATCACGACCTTTTTGTCCTGGACACTAAAAAAGATGGTGTCTATGTATCTCATAAATCAGCTTAATAGGGGGTAAAACATGAAGAAGTACGAGAAAGGCAATCAAGTCTACACTGTTCAGGAGGGCAGTGAACTTGAAATCCAATTGATTGCTGATGGGTTCGAGGAGAAGAAAGAGGAAAAAGACTCTGTCTCTGACCCTTACAGTAAAATGACCGTGGATGAATTGAAAACCCTCCTTGAAGAACGCTCTATTCCACTTCCAGAGGGGAAAGTTACTAAAAAGGATCTTGCAGCCCTTTTAGAAAAAGGTAACGAGGAGTAGTAAACTAAATGGCTAAATACAAAGCAACATCAAATGTAGTTTTTACGGGTGATGAACTAGATCAATCCTTTATTGAAGACGAAATCTACGACTTGCCAGTTAAGACTGCAGATGATTTGAATAACCGTGGTGCATTATCGCACCCAGAATTAAGCCCGTTTTTGGTACGGGTGGACAACAAAAAAGAAGAGACAGAAGAGGTTGAAAAATAGTCAGCCTCTTTTATTTTTAGAAGAGGTGAGAATATGGACTATTTAACCTATCCAGAATATCTTGAATTAGGTTTTGATGAAATTGATAAATTCGATGAATTGTACAAACGCGCAGAAATGACTGTAAACCTGTACATCCACAATTTCTATGCTTACAAAGACTTTGAAAGCGACTTTAAGCCACGCAAAAAAGCTGTAAAGAATGCTATTGCTTATCAGATTTACTACTTGGATCGTTCGGGTATCACTACGGCAGAGGAAAAACAATCATTGTCTAGCGTGACTATTGGGAGAACCTCTGTAAGTTATCAGAACAGCTCTCAGAACGTTTCAAAAGGATCTAAGTATAATCTATCACTCGATGCTGAAAATTGGCTGAGAATGGCTGGATTTGGCTATAGTGGGGTGCCTTATGATAGATAAGCGAATGTTAGTAGATACGGCTATTATCAAGAAGCGTGTTGGAATTGACGAGTGGGGAAAAGAAACATTTGGCGGTGATCTATATATTGATCCTTGCCGTTTTGACGAAAGTACCGCACATGTACAATCACAAAAGTCTGGTAAAAGCAAGAATCGCACAGACCAGTTCGCTGGAGTACTGTACATCGATACAGATTACTGCAATTTTGAAATCGATCGCTCTTATATTGATGGCAAGTTAATTGTAGACAATCAAGAGTACATCATCGTTAAGATCATCCCAAACAGACACCCGATCAATAAGCGAATACTTACTTATGAAATTGAGGTGATCTAATGGGGATTAGTATCACAGTTGATCTAGGACGGATCAACAAGAAGTTTGGCCCGAATGCAAAGAAAGTAGCTGAGTATGCTATCGCTAACCAAGCGATGCTAGACATGGAACAATTTGTGCCAGTTAAAAGCGGGCATCTACGTGGCACTGGTCACGTATCGGGTAACAAAATTATCTATGACACTGTATATGCAAGGGCGCAGTTTTATGGCGGTGCATACAACAAAAAACGCTCTTGGCACTGGTCTAAAGGTAAAACGGCTGGAACTGGCCCACGGTGGGATAAGAAAGCCTCTGCTATGTATGGTAGCAAGTGGGCTGATAAAGGTAAGGAGGCATTAGGGCTATGATTGCTAAAAACGATTTTTTAGAACGGCTTAATGCCTTTGTTAATTCGCTCAATCTCCCTATCAAATCCCGTATGGATTATTTAGATGAAGACGAGAGCCTTGTAGTCTATCCGCTGGCTGGTGGGAAGATTAATAAGATCTATATGGATGAGGCTAGAGATGTATCTCTACCGTTTGAAATTGCAGTCAAGACGAAAGATCACGAGAAAGCCAACACTTGCTTATGGGCAGTAAATGAGGCTTTGTCTGATCTATTCGTAGACATTCCAAGTGCTAACGGTTCGTACGCGTTTGATAATTTGGATGTGGCAATGCCGTTTCTAAATGAGAGAGACGAGCAAGGCTACTATATCTATTTACAAGATATTCAAGCAAACATTACGGTTTTCCAACCGAAAAAAGAAAGGAATTAATTAATATATGGCACGTTATAAAAACGCCCTCCGTGGGCATTTCATCGCTCCTGTAACTGATCCAAAAACAGAACCAGAAAAATCTGCTTATTTGGAACTCGCAAAATGGATCGAAGACATTTCGGACGACACAGATGAAACGAAATCATCTGCTGCGTATTACGATGGGGACGGGACAGAAGAAACTACAGTTACTGCCGTCAAAGGTGTGTATACTGTAAAAGGTACTTACGACAAAGAAGATCCAGCAATGAAATATATTGCTGATTTGAAGTACAAGCTCGGTAATGATCGTCTTGTATGGCACAAAATCGTAGACCCTGACAACAAGAATCAAACAGTCGGAATCGCTACTGTATCTGACATTAAAGCCGGTTCGGGTGCTGCTGCAGAATACGAAGAATTTGGTTGCAAACTCTCATACAACTCCCTTCCAAAAGTTTCAGCAGTCGTCTAATTATAGTTTAGGCGCTATCTATCAAGGTAGCGCTTTTTTTGTGCATTAAAGGAGGAAAAACATGACTATTTCAATTGAATTAAAACGAAATTATATCCCTATCAACATCGGAGAAATTGAACTCCAATTTAATACATCACTAGAAAATATCTCACGGCTTGCTACGCTCCAGGAAGAGATTGCAGAACGCTTTAATAAATACCAGTTAGAGCTGATTGAACGGTCAAATAATGGAGAGTTTGACGATCTCAAAGAGGGAGTTATTAACAAAAAAGTTATTGACGAAGCCTTTGAAATGCAAAAGAAGATGACGGAGATCAAGTATGATGTCTTATTTGGGGACGGTACCTTTGCTAAACTCTACGAACGTTATCCAGACCTTGACGCTTTGGATCATGCATTTGATGAAGTGGATACCATGCTAGGAGCTGAACTTGACCGTCTAGGCCAAGAGCGAGCTAAAGCATCGGGAGCAGTTGCTGAATCATTTGTTAAAAAAGCAAAAGCGAAAAAGAAAAAAACCAGCAAAAAATAAAAAGGGGGACTGCTCATGAAACTAAATGAGCCTATAGAAAACTCCTTTGAATTAAACGGACGCACCTATGAGGTGGATTGCTCCTTTGATCTGGTGCTGGACGTATTCGAGATGTTTGACAACGAAGTCATGAATAATCTTGAGAAGATGCGTACAGCGGTTTTAATGATGACGGACGAAGCCTTGGACAATCCAGAGGATATCGTTGCTGCTTGGGAATATATCAACGAGCATTTTTTGAGAACTAAAAAAGAGCGCGTGGTTTATGACCGGCACGGAAACCCTATGCCAGTGGCCAAGGACGAAGAAGATGATATTCGTTTGATTGATTTTGAAGTAGACGCGCAGGAAATATACGCTAGCTTCGTGCAAGCGTACAATATCAACCTCTTTGAAGCACAAGGCCGGCTAAAATGGCCCGAATTTATCGCGTTACTCAACGGTATGCCAGAGGGGACGGCTGTATCTCAATTAGTAGAGATACGCTCTTGGAAGCCCTCGAAAAACGATAGTAGCGAGTACAAGGCCAAAATGAGACGGCTACAGAATAAATACAGATTAGACGGAAAGGAGGGAGATGAATAATGTCAGATGGAAAAATAGTCATTGACGTCCAGGTTAACGGCAAGAAACTGTCAGAGTTGTCAAGCGCCTTGAAGCGTTTAGAATCCGAAGCCCGTCGATCGGGCCAAGGTGTCAAAAGTGCCGGAGATGGTATCCAGGCCACTGGTGATAAGGCTCTAAGAGCTGGACAGGGTTTTAAACGTGCCGGTGACCGTATGGCTGAGGGTGCGAAGCTATCCGAAACATCAAGCAATGGCTTTCGACGTGCTGGGGAGAAGATTAAAGAAAGTTCTGATTTAGCTGGGCGGTCTGGCTCTGGATTTAAACAAGCCGGTGAGAAAGTCAAAGAAAGCTCAGATCTAGCTCAACGGTCGGGTGATGGCTTTAAACAAGCGGCAGAAAAAGTAAAGGCATCTGGTAATGAAGCCAAAACAGGCGGAGAGGGCTTTAAGTCAGCAAGTTTTAAAATCAAAGAAGCCGGGGCGCTCTCTAAGTCTGGCGGTGATGCTTTTAAACAGGCAGCCGAGAAAGTTAGGGAAGCTGGTACAATCAGTAAAACTGTCGGGAATGGTTTTAAAGTAAGCGCTGATCTAGTCCATAAAGCTGGACAAGTTGCATCACAGAGTGGTGGCGGTTTTGTCAAACTAAAAGACATCATCAAAACCACGGGCGACCAAGCAGAGAAAAGCGCGTCAAAATTTGACAAGATCAAAGACGCGATCAAGAACTTTTCAGTCGGTGCGGTAGCCTTTAAAGCTGTAAGCTCTGCGATGAATCTTGTCAGTCAGTCAATGGATAAAGCGATTGACCGGTTTGATACCTTGCAACGGTTCCCGAAAGTTATGAAGGCTTTTGGTCACTCATCGAAAGATGTGGCAGCGTCTACTAAGCTACTTTCTGAGGGTATCGAAGGACTACCAACAACGCTCGATACGGTTGTAGCGACTACGCAGAAGCTAACCTCAATGACTGGCAACTTGAAGCAGTCTACGAAGTTAACAATCGCCTTAAATAATGCGTTCCTTGCCTCTGGTGCTTCTACTGAAGAAGCGTCGCGCGGTTTAACGCAGTATACCCAGATGTTATCATCCGGAAAGGTTGACTTGCAATCATGGAAGACGTTGCAAGAAACCATGTCTTATGCCCTGCAAAAAACGGCAGAATCTTTTGGCTATGCTGGGGCATCGGCACAGAATGACCTATACAAGGCTTTGCAAGATGGCAAGATAACTTTCAGTGACTTTAGCAAGCGTCTGATTGAGCTGAATAAAGGAGTTAACGGATTTGCTGAAATGGCAAAGAAGAACTCCGAAGGTATCAGAACATCGTTTACTAACATTGTTAGTGCGATTGCGAAAGGTATCGCGAATGTCATTACTGAGTTTGACAAATTAAGTAAGTCTGTCACTGGTAAGAGTATAGCCGAGCATTTGAACAGTATCAAAGATGTCATTAATAATACCTTTAACGTTATCATTAGTGTCATTCGTGGAGCTACACCAGTTGTTAAATCACTAGTAAGTGTATTAGGCTTCCTCAAACCTGTTTTAGACCCACTTATCTCGGTGTTTACCGGAGTTGTAGGTGCGGTCTTGCTCTTTAAAGGGGCAATGCTAGGCCTTGCAATTATCAAGGGTATCGGTAGCCTAATTGGAACGCTTATCACTTCATTGACCTCATTGGCTAGTACCTCGCTCATAGCACAAGGGGCTACTACCGGACTTGCTGGGGCTTTGGCTTCGCTCTCATCTGGTGGAGTATTACTAGTTGTCGGTGCTATCGCTGGTCTGGTGTCATGGTTGACGCAGGAAAGCGAAGCGTCCAAGGAAGCCAAGGCCAAGAATGAAGAGTTTAAACGCTCCCTCGATGATTTGCACGAAAGTGTAAACAAAGGCAATGAAGCCTATAAAGACCGCAGAAACGAGATCCAAGCGACAGCCGAGGACAATGAGCGACTTGTCAGAAAAATCGATGAACTGAACGCGGTAGAGAACAAAACCGCAAGTCAGAAGAAAGAACTTGCATCAGCAGCAGAAACCCTTAACTCACGTATTGAGGGGTTAAATATCCAGTACGATAAAGCCACAGGCACGATCAATATGACTACGGACGCCATTCGTAAGCAGATTGAAGCTGCCAAGGCTACGGCTGAGATTGAAGCTGCCAACGAAAAGATGGTAGAAAATGCCAAGGAGCGCCTTGAAATCAAGGACAAGATTAAAGAGCTTGAGAAAGAGTATCAAAGCGCTCTCGATAAAACCAGTGAACTTGAGGAAAAAGGTGGGACTGTTGCCGCTCTTGCTAGCAAGGTTAAAGCGGAAGGCAAACAAAAGTACCAAGAAGAACTCCAAAAACTACAAGACGACATCAAGAAAACCGAAGAGTCTGATAATGAGTTGACAGGCTTGATCACTAAGAACAACGAAATCAAGGCTAAGTCTACAGAAGATGCTTCTGGTCGTATGATCTATACGATGCAGAATATGAACGAAGCCCAGCGTAAGGCTGTAGAGATGATGCAACAAGAATTTGCTAATCTCAAAGGTGAGGTTCAGAACGCATTCCAAGCAATCGAACAACAAACAGCCCTATCTGCAGATCAAATGACCGCTAACTTGCAGAAGAACATCGACGCAGTCGATAAGTGGTCACAGAACCTTGAAATACTTGCCAAACGCGGGCTAGACCAAGGTCTTATCGAACAAATGAAACAAGCTGGCCCTAAAATGGCCAACCAAACGCAGGCCTTGGTAGATGCGTCTGATGAGCAACTTGGACGGCTCAATAGTAAGTGGACCGAGGCAGGAGATAAAGCCAAGGAAGGCTTCTTACGTAGTATTCACGCAACAGGGGAAGAACTACCACCAGAAATTCAAGCAATGGTAACAGCTATTGCTACCGAGTTTAGAAAAGCACTTGCTGAGGCAGATTTTGAAACGCAAGGACGTGAAGTTTCTAAGAAGACAGCCGAGGGAGTACGCTCCGGTAAAAGCGATGTCCAACAGGCAGCATCCGAAGTCACGGAGGCATCTAAACAAGCGTTTAACAACTTGCCAACGGAAGCTAAATACAGCGGGTCGCAAGTGAGCGGTCAATATGCGCAAGGGATCGCAGAGAATCAAGGTGCAGCACAAAGCGCTAGTGAATTGCTCAAGACTGCCTCTTTAGGAGTCCTGTCTGGCCTCTTTGGTGAAGGACAAGCTAAAGGTGCCGAACTCGGTTCTGGTGTTGCCTCTGGTGCTAGTAGTGGAGCTGGTGCCGTACAAGCAGCAGCAGACACGTTGAAGATGTTTGCTGTAACCGGAATGTCTGGACTTGGACCAGAAGGGCAAGCCAAGGGTGCTGAATTTGGTACAGGAGTAGCGTCTGGGATTAGTGTTGGGCAACAAGTAGCGATAGGCGCAGCATCCGCATTGAATCTCGCTGTATCTGCTCAATTTTTGACGATGGGAGCGAACGGTCAGCAAGCTGGATCTCAATTTGGTTCTGGTGTCGGTGGAGGTATCACTTCCACGCAAGGGATTGCTACTGGTGCAGCAGGCATTATGAAACAATTGATTAATGTCAGCGTAAGCTCACTTGGTAGTGATGGTCGTAACTCTGGGACACAATTTGGGGCAGGAGTCACTAGTGGTATTGCCAGCCAAAACGGCGCAGTACACGGTGCGTCAAGTGCCTTGAAATCGTCAGCCCACAGTGGGATGTCTGGTGGATATAGCGGAGGCTATAGCGCAGGTATGGCAATCGGCGAGGGTATGATGAGCGGTATCTACGCTATGGCTGGATCGGTTGCAGCAGCAGCAGCCAGCATCGCAAGTAGCGCAGTAGCAGCAGCACGATCTACCTTGCGGATCAACTCACCATCTAAAGTCTTTAGAGACCAAGTCGGTCGCGCTATCCCAGAGGGTATGGCGGTAGGTATTGAAAAATACGGCTACTATGTAGACGACTCAATGACCGACCTCGCTAATAAGACAGTAGAGTCTGGTAAGAAATACACAGACGGCTTTGGCTTTAACTTGCCAGGGCGCGGTGATCTTGTTAGTGGTCTGACTGATACCCTAGCTTCACGCTTTGGCTATGCAGGCGGTGGAGTTTCAAACTCTAACGTCACAAACAACTACACGTTAAACGCCAACGGTACGGCTAACGACAACTTCTTTAGTCCAGAGAATATGCGCAGGCTCTTGCGTGAACTTGCTTACTATACGAATTTGGAAGGAGGTAAAATGGCGTAATGGGAAGTTTTACATTTAACGGAGTATCAAGCACTACTCACGGGCTACGAGTGACCAGCGACTATGTTATTAACTCAACTGGAAACGACGTGGAAACAGTATCGGTCCCTGGACGCGATGGTGATCTATTGATCTCAAAGAACCGTCTTAAATCGGTTACTATCGAGTTGCCTTGTACCGTCCTTTCTAGTCGCAAACTCACAGATGCAGAAAGTGATATTAGTAACTGGCTCAATGTAGACGGCTATAAAGACTTGACTCTATCCTGGGACCCAGATTTTATCTACCGATCGGCATTTATCGAAACCTTTGAAATTGCAAGCCTTATGCGACAGTTTGGCAAGGTCAAGCTGAATTTTTTGACCTACCCAGTCAAATTTTACAAGCAAGGCCGTACCACTCAAACGCTCTCAAACGGCGCGACAGTCAACGGCCTCGGCAATGTTAAGGCAAATCCTGTTATCACGTTAGTGGGATCGGGTGACTGTACGCTTACCATCAACGGTCGTAAAACTAAATTGAGAGCTGTGCAGAACACGATCACGCTGGATATGCAGGCTAGACAGGTATTTAGTGGTAACCTACCAGCGTGGGATAAGGTCGTAAGAGCGCCACAATACCAAATGCCGTATTTGGACGCTGGTCGTAACTTGATAAGCTGGGACGGTGATTTTACTGTCAAAATGGCACCGTACTGGGGGGTTAAGCTATGAGACCTATACTATTTAGCAAAGATGAGCAGTCGTTTGATACGTATGGTTTAGGTGAGCTTGACGTAACCAAGGGGAATGTAACCCGTGAACGCAATGGGAATTATACGCTATACGCAGAAATTCCAGTCAATGACCCAATGGTCTCTATTTTGCAAAAAGAAATGAAGCTCAAGGCTGACGCTGGCCTACGCACTAAAAATCAAACCTTTGAGATCTCACGGATCGTAAAAGATAGCAGTAACATTGTTAAAATCTACGGTCAGCATATCTCTCACAAGTTGGAATACATGGCCCTACGAAATGCCACAGCATTTGCTGGATCGGCATATGACGCCCTAGGCATTTGGAAGGGTGCGTTGATTGGTGACCTACGCTTCGATGTCTGGTCTGACATCCAGACTATCGGCAAGGGTGTGTTTGACATTTCCAAGATGGAGAATGCACGACAGGCTCTTGGTGGTGTTGAGGGGTCTATTTTGGACATCTATGGCGGTGAATATGAGTTTGACAATATGACCGTGCGACTGCATAAGCAGTTGGGCCGTACTGCCCCAACCGTGTTAGAGTATGGACGGAATATCCTATCTGCCGAATCAGATGAAACAATCGAGAGCGCATACACTAGCGTGTTACCATTCGCTACTTATACACCCGATAAACCAGAGGGTGATACTAGTGATAGCCAGCCCGATGCAGTAACCGTAACGCTCCCAGAGGATTACGTAGACAGTAAATACAAGGACCTATACGCACATCGCAGAATTAAGATCGTGGATTTCTCTAGCGAGTTTAAGAGTGATGGGAAAAATAAGGATATTCCAACAGTTGAGAAACTGCGTAAGATGGCCACTGATTACATGGATCGCAACGCAATCGGTAAGCCTAAGTTCAATACCAAGATCGAGTACGCTGATCTAGCACGCACACTTGACTATGCGGATCGAGGCTGGATTGAAGAAGTCGAACTATGCGATATCGTGCCTGTCTATTATCCACAGATTGGGCTGACCGATGAAACTTTGAAAATAACCACGATCACTTACGATTTTGTAAACGAACGAAATGAGAGCGTAGAGTTTGGTGATATCGGCACGAACGTTAGAGCCACGATGCAGAACGGTCTAGCTGGCAAGGTTGACGATATTGCCAAGGCTCAACAAGCGTTTGAGAATAGCTTGCCAGACTATCTTTTAAACGCTCAAGGGAATAAAGTCTGGTATAACAGACCAGACGACAAAGAACATAAGGTCGGTGATATCTGGTTTGAGAAGAACGGCATCTATGACCGTATGTATGTGTGGAACGGTGAGATGTGGGAGAAACGCATCGATACCGAGGATATCGACAAGATCAAGAAGGAAGTCGATAAGCAGCTAGAACAAGCCAAGCAGTCAACGGCAATCGAAATTGCCAAGGCTGACGCAAAGGCCCAAGAGGCGCTGGCTAAAGCTGGTACAATCCCAGATATGCCCACGCTATCCGAGCAGATCAAACAGCAGATCTTATCTAGTCCAGACTTAAATCGAAAAGTAACGGAAAGCCTCAATCAGACTGACAGCGGGGTTATCTATAATAAGATATACCAAAATATCAAAACCGACTTCGTCGAGCAAAATGATATTAACCAAGTCTTGAATAGTTTCAGCGATGAACTTCAAGCTCAAGTTGCAGAATTTCAAAAATTAACCGAATCTAACAAGCTCTACGAACGTATCATTGGCAAGTCCGAAACAGACGCACCAGATAAGCTATCACGGCTTGTCATGAGCAGTCAGATCTTTCAGACTGAGGTCGGACAGTATGTCAATACCAATGGGGCTAACCTGCTAAATGGATCTAAAGGCCCGTTTAAACCAGACAAGAAGCCAGCTAACTTTGATAACAACATTCTGTATGTAGGAAATACGTCTATTTACATGGAACAGGGGCAGGAATACACCATTTCTGCTAAAACAGACGGAAACTTTACAGCCCATCACGATGGACTTAAAGAATCCGATAACGTAGTTCTTTGGATTATGGACAAGGATGTCAGAAATTATCAGATCGTGTCAGATCTGAAGACTGGCACGACTGGAACCAAGATCACTTGGAATAAGCCAACAGGGACTTATCACTTGCGCGTGAACACGTATCGCAAAGATCCAAGTAAATTAAAAAGCGTTTGGGACGTCAAAGTTGAAAAAGGGTCAATCAAGTCTGATTACACACTATCGCTAACCGACCAACTCAAAGCTGATCCATTGATCGAAGCTACACGGACACAAATGACCCAACTAGCTGGATCGTGGGCCGTAAAAAATCTCAACAGCAACGGTGACGTGCTTAACTCGATCAACGTACTTGCGAATGGTACAAACCGAATTGACGGACGGTTGACTCATATCACAGGCCAGACCGTGATAGACGAAGCCGTGATCGATGGTGCATCCATCAAGTCACTATCAGCTAGTAAATTGTCGGGTGGTGAGGCCGACTTCGCTAAAATCAATGTTGTCAATTTTGATGCTAAGAATGTGACATCTGGAACATTTACAGGCCTTACGTTTAGAGGTGGTCTGATCGAAGGGCTAAACGGCAAAATGAACATCGATCTGCAAAACAGTCAAATAAATATATTGGATAATGATGCAGGGATCAATCGGCAAAAAGGAGGATTCCCGTTGCAATTCATCCGAATGATAAACGATGACCAGATCACTAATCGCGGTATCAAGAAATCGACTCTAACGATTATCGGCTCAAATCGTGATGGAACAGGAGTGTCGCATAACAGCGGTTTTGCTGGTTTTAGAACATACAACAGCGCTACTGATTCGCTTTCTGAGGTCGTTGGTGATCAAGTGCTTATTATGAGTAATAATAGTATGCGTAGTCCGTGGATCTTTAAGGCAGCAGATTATACTGATAATCAGCACAGATTGATACCGTCGAACGAAAACGGAACTAGACATTCGATCGGCCGAAGTGACAGGCGATTAAGTGAGATCCACGTTGACGAAATTTATGTAAATGGTGTACGTCTTAAAATGGCACTTAAAGACATGCTCAACAGAATTGGATATCGCGGTACAGGAAATTGGGGGGATAATATAAATTGATGAATGAACAGACATATCAACGAACTTTGAATAAAATTAGTTTTAGGCTAGCAAATTCGGAGATGGTATCAGCGCAATTTGAAGCGCTTTACGAAGAATCGCAAGAACAATGTAAGCGAGCTAACGACTTACTAGCTAAGTTTGACAAGGTTTTAGAGAGTGATCCGGCTCTCAAAGAATTGTTTGACGAGGCTTCTCAAAAATTGGAAGAAGGTAAATAATGACATTTAAAGTAGTAAATAAATACTTACAGGAAACAAACAAAACTTTTGTCGCAATTCGACAAGACGCACCATATACGGCTTTTGACCGTGTACTCATCGGTGATCGCACTAACGAATCAGATGATTCGCTAATCGAAGCGGTATTGGGTCAGATCGCGACAGAGTTTAACCCAGCAGACGGAGTGAAGAAGTTACAAGAAGATTTGCACGTACAAGCTGAAAACTACGAGCAGAAACTTGCTGAAAAAGATACTAAAATCGCAGAAGTTAAAGCAGTAGCAGATTGGGCAGTATTGGCCCGTGTGACTGATACGGAGAACCCATTAGACCCAACAATCTACAAGCGTGGTCTTGAATTGATTGACCTTGGGGAATCTGGCAAGACTTACAAATCGCAAGAAATCTTCGCGATTGAAGATAGTACATACAATGCCTTGTATGGCGAGGGTAATCGTGTTATGGTACAAGTCAATAGTGACTTCACTTACAACGGTGAAACCCTTGACCAACTTGCAAGCCTTGAACGAAATGGGAAACTTGCAGTCTGGAAGTGGACGAAGCCAAAAGAGGATACAGATCTGGACACTCAACCCGTCCAGTAAGCTAGTAATTTAATGGGGAGGTGGTAAAATTGGACCTATTAACACTAGTTGACAAATTGACTCCCGTTTTAGTCGTTATCATTCCAAGTTACTTTTCCTTTAAAAGTACAAAAACTTCCAAAGAAGCTGACAAACGTCTTGAGGGTCTATCTAATAAGATAGACACCCTCGAGAAGTCAGTCTCAACCGTGGAAGAGATCGGGAAAGATAACCAGCGAAATTTAACGATTATCGGGAAAGGCTTACAACGACTTCAACGTTTTCGATTGCAGGAAAATTTGAAAAACGCGCTCAAACGCGGACACACGAACCAGCACGAGCTTGAAGAGTTGTCAAAGTTATATGAAAGTTACGTTGAATTAGGCGGAAATGGCGCTATTAAAGTGCTTTTTGAACGCTTTTTAGAATTAGAAATAAAAGAGGAAAAATAACATGGATCAAATCACAAGCATTATTACTTCATCGGCTATGAGTATTTTAGTTGTATTAACTGGTATCGTGGTTCAAGCGATCAAAAAATACTTGCTCATGCGTGGAGGCAAGAAAGCAATCGAGATCGTTGAGATCTTGGCAAAGAACGCTGTACAAGCTACAGAGCAAGTTGCGGACAAGTTGGATATCCACGGAGCAGATAAGCTTGAGCACGCTAAAACGAGCTTGATCGAGGGCCTTGAGTCTCAAAATATCCACTTGACGAATCAAGAACTTAATACTTTTATTGAAGCTGCTGTCAAAAAAGCTAACGAAGCATGGAAAGGTAACTGACATGGGAATTAACACAGAGGCAGCCATTGCCTGGATGGCAGCAAGAGCTGGCAAGGTCACCTACTCTATGGACTACCGTAACGGGCCGAACTCTTACGACTGTTCTAGCTCTGTCTACTTTGCCCTTATGAGCGCTGGAGCAATTTCGGCGGGCTGGGCAGTAAATACGGAGTATGAGCATGACTGGCTCATTAAGAACGGTTACACGCTTGTTGCTGAAGATCAGGACTGGGACTCTAAGCGTGGTGATATCTTTATCTGGGGTCAACGTGGACAGTCTAGCGGCGCTGGAGGTCACACAGGTATCTTTATTGACCCTGATAACATCATTCACTGTAACTACGCTCACAACGGTATCACGGTAAACAACTACAATCAGACGGCGGCTGCTAGTGGTTGGATGTATTGCTATGTTTACCGCTTGACGAACCAAGCAAGCACGCCCTCAACCTCACCATTAGGCAAAGACCTTGATACCTTGGTTAGGGAGACCCTGGCAGGTAAGTACGGTAACGGAGATACCCGCAAAGCAGCTCTTGGCAATCAATATGAGGCTGTCATGGCAGTCATCAATGGCAAAGCTACGGCACCTAAAAAGACGATTGACCAGCTTGCTCAGGAAGTTATCCAAGGCAAGCATGGAAACGGTGAGGAACGTAAGAAAGCCCTAAGCTCTGACTATGACGCAGTTCAAAAACGGGTTACTGAAATCCTGAAAGGTAGCACATCAGGAAACGCCTCTAAAACGCCCTCAGACGCTCCAAAAAGTGAGGTGGTAAATTCCTCCACTGAACCCAAAACAGGAGAAACTGGGGCAACTGGTAAAGCGACAGACACAAAAATCACAAAAGAGGACGGTGACTTGTCCTTTAACGGGGCAATTCTCAAAAAATCCGTCCTAGATGTCATCCTTGCTAAGTGTAAGGAGCATAACATCCTCCCTAGCTACGCTATCACCGTCCTACACTTTGAGGGGCTTTGGGGCACCTCAGCAGTAGGTAAGGCGGATAACAACTGGGGCGGCATGACCTGGACAGGTAAAGGAGAGCGTCCTAGTGGCGTAACAGTTACCCAAGGCTCAGCAAGACCAGCAAGTGAGGGAGGAAACTACATGCACTACGCCTCTGTAGATGATTTCCTGACTGACTGGTTCTACTTGCTACGTGCTGACGGCTCTTACAAGGTCAGCGGTGCTAAGACCTTTAGCGAGGCTGTCAAAGGTATGTTTAAGGTCGGTGGTGCGGTCTACGACTACGCTGCTACAGGCTATGATAATTACCTAGTAGGTATGTCAAGCCGTCTGAAAGCTATTGAGGCTGAAAACGGCTCACTAGCTAAGTATGACACTGCTACCGTCGATAATGTCGGTAGCACAGACAAGATTGAGGTCAACATTGAGGGGATTGAAATTACCATCAATGGTGTAACCTACACAATCTCTAAAAAACCAGTTTAGAAAGGATATACTCCTTTTAGCATAAGACGCATTAAGCCCTTAGGAAAAATCCTAGGGGCTTTTTTTGCATTTTCTTGAAGTTTTTACGAATATCTAGGTAAGGAGGAAATAAAATGACTAAAATCAAACGTATTAAACTTGACCGCATTGAGTACTCTAGCTATGGTGTAGAGCACTGGTGCAGGGTCTACATCAAGTACAGAGGGAAGTTTTACAAGATGTGGCAGTTAGTCCTAGCAGATGAGGAGCTGGATAGCTACCAGCTAGCCTGTGAATTGCTCAAGCGTGCCAAAGAGATTAAGGCACATGTAAGGTCAGTGTCAAAAACTAGTAATTTTAGTATCATTCATTGAAATGTTGGTCACTAAAATTCTTTATACTTTCCATCTGATGACAACTTTATCAGCCGTGACTTGAACCTTATTTATAATTCCTCTAACTAGTATCTTCTGTCTCTCGTAATCCATTGAAAATACTTTTTCAGCGTTTAGCAGCTCCCTCATATCGGCCTTTCTTTTGTCTCTCCTGAGCGCTGGATCGTTTTCCAGTTCAGTCTCAAGAGTCGCCCTCATGCTTATAAATTCAGCCGACTTGCTCTGCAACTCCTCAAGAGTAATGCGGTCATCTATGTAGAGGTCGTTAAGTCTACTCAGTTTCTTCGAGAGCTCCTCTATTTGTTTCTTGTAGCTCTCACGATCTATGGTTTCAGCATTGTCCCCTGAAAATATTTTATCTAGATAACCAGTATCATCTTGTAGCTTACTAATCTCTGTCAGCACATAGTTTTCCAAGGCATCTTTTTCGTAAAATCCTGAGTCACATTTTACATTATTGTTATATACGGTCACACCCTTAGTTTTCCTAGGGTGTCTCTGGTGGCATTCGTACCTGATGAACCTAGTGCCGTCCTTCCTGACCATTCCCATCAATAGTTTTAAGGGCGCACCACAATATCCACATTGTGCAAGTCCTGACAGCATATACTTAGCCTGAAACGGTCTAGGGTTTGTCTTTTCTGCAGCAATCCTCTGTCTGATTTTCAGCTCCTCTTGCGTCCTCTTATACACATCCTCCGTGATAATAGGTTCATGATCCCCAGTGAATAATTGGCCCTTGTATTGGTTGTAACCACAATAGACAGGATTTGACAATATTCCTCTGATAACCCTATAGTTCCAGCTGATTTCCTTAGGGTAGTTTTCGTTTAAGTCATCCCTTAATTTGGTAATAGATCGACCTGCCAGATAGCGCTCAAAAATATACTTGACGACCAATGACTGTGCTGGGTTTATATCCAGGGTCCCTGTTTCTTTCTGATAGTTGTATCCGTAAGACGTTCTAGCCCACATCATAGATTTTCCAGCCTTGGCACGTCCCAGCTTGCCTAGTTGCATTCTTTCCTTGATTTGTTCCCGCTCAAGCTGAGCGAATACGCTCAAAAGCCCAATCATAGCCTTACCGAAAGGTGTAGAGGTGTCAAAATTCTCTTGCAGGCTCAAAAATTCTATCCCATTCTTGATGAAAACATCCTCGATCAAGAAAAGCGTATCTTTCTGACTACGGCTGAGACGGTCCAGCTTATAGACTAGTACCGTATCAAATTTCTTTCTTTCAGCATCCCTGATAAGTTGCTCCAGCGCTGGGCGCTCGGTTGTAGAGCCAGAGAAGCCTCCGTCAGTATAAACCTTGTATATATGCCAGTCCTTAATATCGCAGTAGCTTTCCAATTTTGCCTTCTGCTCTTCTATCGAGTATCCCTCTTCCAACTGAGAAGTAGTTGACACGCGCACATATAATGCTACTTTATTCATTGTCTTTCCCCTCCATTTTTGATAAAATAGAGTACAGAAAGACACCTTTCAAAATATTCATTTTGAAACCTTTCTTTATCTTGACTGCCTCACGCTCAGACTCGCCAAAGTTTGAGAGCGTGGGGTTTTTTTGTTTGAACCGTTTCCGATTTGGAAACAGCTGGTTTTATTCTTTCGATAAGTGTTGTTGAAGAATTAAGGCCACGTTGGCTTTCTCTTCCTCCGTCATAGGTGGATCATTTGGGTCATCTACTGAAAACTCGATAGCATGCCACTCATCATTGACTCTAATCCACTCTCTTCTTCTATGACATTGACAATCTAGGTTGTGTTTAATCACTTCCATCGGTCTACTTTCGATACTCATGTTATCTCTCCCGATAAATATCTACGACTTCCCCAATAGTTCGGATGTCGTCATTTTCTGACAAGTGGATTTCCTCATACCCACTATTTAGACTTTGAAGATACCAGGATCCGTCATAATCCCTTTTTAACTTCTTGACGAAGTTCTTTCCATTTACCTGGAAAATGCCAATAGAGTTGATATCAACCTGACTAGTAACCTTAATGAACAACAGATCGTTATCTTCTATTAGAGGCTCCATAGAGTCACCAGCAACTTTAGCAATAGTATCATACTCGTTAGGAACATCATTGGCTCTCAATCTTACCTCCATGTGCAGGTTGTCTTCCTGAAATGTTCCATGACCAGCAGCTACCAATCCCTCTACATAATCAGTAATGTAGTCCTCGTCATCTTGAGGCTTGTCAAACATAGAAATAATATTAGAGTTCTCTTGCTCTTCAAGTTGCTCCTTAGCATAATTAAGGACTTTCTCCTGCCTTGGGTCTTCTAGTTTGTTGTAGATCGGTAAGATTTTAGCCTCATTGCCGTTGAAATAATCTAAAGGTACGTCGAAATAATCAGCAAGGACTCTGACTGATGAAAGCCTTGGCTCTTCTTTGTCATTTTCCCATTTAGAAATTTTCCCTTTATTAAAGTTCATAGTATCAGGATACCTATTGTTTAAATTGTTAGCCAACTCATCAAGAGTTAAGTTATGTTTCTTTCTAAGTTCTCTGATTTTGTTTCCAATCATTTTTCCACTTCCTCATTTCTTAATAATCATTATACTATAAAAGTTTCGTTTTCGCAAACATTTTTTAAAAAAATAAAAAAAGTTGTTGACAACGAAACAAAGTTAGTATATACTAGAATCATAAAACGAGGTTGCGAAAACGACAACTTAGAAAGGAGAGGCCTATGAGCGGTGTAATGGTGCTAGATAAGCCGTATCTAAATTTAAAAAGCATTATTGTTTCAAAAGGAATGAAACAAAAAGAAATTGCTGAACAATTGGATATGGACAAGTCAACTTTTAACATGAAAGTCAATCGTTACCGTGGACGTGATTTCACATTTTCGGAAGCTAGCAAACTTTCAAAACTACTAGACATCAAAATGGAGGATTTCTAGTATTTTTTTAGAAAAAAAGTTGCGAAAACGACAACTTAGAAAGGAGAAAGGAAAAAAAGATGTTAGGGCAAAAAGAAAAATACCACGATAGACGTGGTAGACCTGATGAATTGAAGGTTGAAAAAGTTATCCACCTTTCAATTTTGAGAGGCGAAGGAACCGATACGGATGGCATTAGGGTTGTAGAACAGTATTATAACATGGACGGAAATCTAATATTTGAATTAGATCCTTGCTCTCCGCATTATCAAGAATTTTTAGGTCTGCGTTGATTTTGTTTATCTTTGTCTAAATCTAAAATATCTTGTAGTAATTGCTCGTTATCATGGCGTTCAATATACCATTTTTGCATAAGTAATTCTATAAACTTCAGCAACTTGTGAGCCTCATTCGGTTCGATATCCACTATAAAATTTATATCTTTTTCTGGATGGGCGCCAATGTTTCCCAGTTTTCGTAGAGCATTGAGTACATTTTTAGTGCTTGGGTCAACAGACTCTTTTAAAGCATCTATCTCATCTACTAACCTTGCTTTAGAAATTCCCCAAAAATCTCTAATCATTCCTTGTAGACAACGTCTAGAGAGGGTAGCAGAAGCTTTGGGGCTGAGATTTAAGATAGCATGAGCTTCTTCATAATCACTTCTGATAGTCTGTGGAATGTATTCCGGGTAAACTTTAGCAAGTGAAATTGGATTAAAGTGCACAATGCGATTTGGGAATTGACTTCCTACGCCCACGATGTCGATTGAAACTTTATGGCAGTTTGGACAATTCATTGTTTGTATCGTTATTTTGTCACTCAAATTTTCTTCGATGGGAAAATGCGGACGACGAATCAAAAAGTAGTGCTCATCTTCTCGAAAAGTATCGTCGTGATTTGGAATAGAGCAACCGCAAAACAAGCAGAATAGTTTACTAGAATCCATAAGATTTCTCCATTCGTTTTTATTCTATTATACCAAATTGGAAAGGGTTTATATGAACGAAGTTATCACAGTAACATTAAATGACAAGCATGAGCCTGTGGTGTCAGGAAGACAACTACATGAGGCATTGGGAGTCAAAACTCGATACAATGATTGGTTTAATCGTATGACAGAATACGGTTTTATTGAAAATCAAGACTATCTAGCTATTACTCAAAAAAGAGTAACAGCTCAAGGAAACTCAACTAATCAAGTAGATCACGTCATCAAGCTAGACATGGCAAAAGAAATTGCTATGATCCAGCGAACAGAACGAGGCAAGCAAGTCCGACAGTACTTTATACAAGTAGAGAAAGACTTTAATAGCCCTGAGAAGATTATGGCAAGAGCCTTGCTTATGGCTGATCAGAAAGTCCACAAGCTAGAGGCCAAGATAGAAGCTGATAGACCCAAGGTGCTATTTGCCGAGGCAGTCAGTGCTAGTCACACATCTATCCTAGTTGGAGAACTTGCCAAGCTACTCAAGCAGAACGGGGTAGACATTGGAGCGACACGCTTGTTTAGTTGGCTACGAGCTCATGGATACCTAATCAAACGCAACGGACGTGATTGGAACATGCCGACACAAAAGAGCGTAGAGATGGGGCTCATACGAGTCAAAGAAACAAGCATCACGCATGCTGACGGCCACATCACAGTGAGCAAGACACCTCTTGTCACAGGCAAAGGCCAGCAATATTTTATCAATAAATTTCTTAATCAGGAATACTTAACAGTTTAGAAAGGAGCAAACATGAAGCAATTAAAACTAAGTATTAAACCCAAACAAGAACCTACTGAGGGTCAATGTTTACATTCGTCAGGTTATTCAGTAAAAATCAATGACTGGGAACTTGGTCGTGGTGTTACTGATTTTAAGTTAGAAATGTCAGCAGACAAAAAACCAAAAGCCACCGTCACATTTACACCAGATGTTATTGATGTAGATGAGATGATGGCAGTAAAAGAAGTGCAAATGAAGGACAACCTGGTTGGAAAATTCCTTGAAATCTCTGGAGAGATTGTAGGTCAGATTGTCGCAGAAGAAAAAGAAACACTGCTTGTCAGAAAAACAATAGTAGATAAAGATCTAGTGAAACGTGAGAACGAAGAACTAGAAACAATTATCTCTCACTTGTTACTTACCCAGAAAGCAGTGTATCTATCAAAGAATTATTTAGATAATTATTGGGTTAAAACAGTTGAATTACCTAACATTCCTGTAACCGTCAAGGCGATTGACAGCGTGGTCTTGATTAACAAACTCTTTGGCATGTAAATTTGGCTCGGCGTAGCCACTAACATACTCAATGAGTGTAATCAGATAACGATTAGTTTTCGGGTCAGGATTTACAGCCACGATACTACCAGGGGAAGGAATCTCTGGGAGTGATACTGTGTGCACGGTCCGACCTTCTACAACAATATGACAAGTAGTCATAACTTATTCTCCTTTCGTTGGGATAAGTTTATTATAGCAAAAAAGCCCTCAAGGAACGGCAATTCCATTGAGGGAGTAAGAAAAATACTTATGAGGTAATTATATCATGAAAAAAGAAAAAAAGAAATGGGAGCCACGGATTGTAAACATCATGGCAGATGGTTCTCAGGTTGACGATCTTACAGGATATGTCATCCCTGCTGGTCATTCTTACTATGACATCATTTTAGGCATGAACAAGCGAGAGTTACAGAAAGGGGCTTAAATATGAGGTATGCAGTATATAATCAGGAACACTCACGAGAATTACACATCTATCAATAACGCTTTCACTCAAGATAAGCAACTGAAACCAGCCACAATAGGGATTTTAGCAGTCATACTGACTAATAAGTCTGATTGGGTTGTGTATCCTGACGAGATTGCACGACGTTTAGGAATAAGTAGGCGCACCGTAGATGAACACTTTAAGCTTTTAGAAAAAGCTGGTTATCTCAGAGTTTACCGCTTAGGACTAGGCAGAGGTAAAGGCGTTACAGTACACAGATTTTTTTCAGACATGCCTATTTCAGATGATTACTTTGAGTATCTAAAAACCAATCTTGAGAAAGAGTTATCCACAGATGACGGAGTTTAAAATACAGTTGGAAAATATTGCCATGTGTAAAATTGCCATGTGTAAAATTGCCATGTGTAAAATTGCCATGTGTAAAATTGCCATGTGTAAAATTGCCCCCTAATAAGTACTAACTATATAACAAGTACTAACTATACAACAATCTAAGCCTACGGCACTAACTAAATAACAAGTACTAACCAACAACAAACTAGTACTTATAAATAAAAAAAGAAAAGAGAGAAAAAATGACTTCAAACCAAAACAACAAAACCATTGAACGCATCCAAGAGTTACAACAAGATCTACATGGTATCGCAATGACTGGGATGCTAACGCTAGCGCTCATTGAACCTAAAGGAATTGAGGGAGCAATACTAGAAAATACGATGGAAACGATCCACAAAGTATCACATGCTATCCAGGACGTGCTAGACGGCAAAACGCCAAAGCAAGCCATTGATACATACTTAGCTAGTGAAGATGGAGAAGAATAATGTTAGAAAAGATCAAAAACTTATTTAACCTGGACTATTTCAACGAAGATGAGCCAGTACAGCACAGCGGGACCTTGATTGATATCCGCACGCTACAAGCTCAAGTGCGAGATCTACAAGAAGTTGTGCGCAAACAAAATGCAATCATGCGAGAGCTCTCAGAAGAGAATATCCGTTTAGGGTATGAGTGCAAACGCTATGCTGACACAGTGGCAGTCCAACAACGTCTCATTGATGTATATGAGAATATGAACAATTAAGGAGGCTCACATGGACAGAGGACTATTTGGAACCTTTGACTATGACCGTGATCACTTACAGCCTGAGCCAGAGCGTGAGATCCGTGATCCAGATGATTGGGTATTCGTAGGAGGACGCTGGGTGTTTGTAGGAGATGAGTGATATGGAAGTAAATTGTCAGGATGATGCTTATTGGCGCAAGTACTATGAGAGACTTTGCCACAACCTGGGTGAGATTGTCGATGAACAGCAAGACAGAATAATCTCACTGAACAAGAAAAACAGCCGTCTAAAGCGTGAAATTTGGAACATGAAACAGACAAAAAGGAGAAGAAAATGAGTTACGAACAAATATCAGAATCAACATACTATCAAAATATGAGCTATTGGAATCAAGTAGCACAAAATTATAGAGCGTTAGGCGGTCTAGGAATTTGTGACGATGAAACAGGCGAAGAGCTTTATACAGTATAAGGAGAAGAAGATGACTAATGACATTCAAACGGCAGAAAAGAACTTTTTAGAAAACCCACAGACTTTGACCAGTGGGATTGTCAGAAAGTATCTTGACCCACAAGGCAAAGCCAGTGATGAGGAACTTGCTTATTTTATCGCTCAGGCACGGGTTCAAAACCTAAACCCGTTCACCAAAGAGATTTATTTTATCAAATACGGCAATCAACCAGCTCAAATTGTCGTAGCCCTAAAAGCATTTCAGAAAAAAGCTGATGCTCACCCTCAATTTGACGGCATGGACTCAGGCATTATCTATGAAAAAGACGGAGAAATCCAACGGTCTGAGGGTGCTTTTTTGCCACGAGGCGCAGAAATTCTTGGGGCTTGGGCGGTAGTCTACCGAAAAGACCGTACACATCCAACAAAAGCAGAAGTGACATTCTCTGAATATGACAATTCCAAAATCAGAAAAGAGGGAAAAATCAACCAATATGGCAAAGAAAACAAGCCTAACACATGGGACGAAAAGCCAGCTGTCATGATACACAAAGTAGCACTAGTAACAGCCTTGAGAAACGCTTTCCCAAATGAACTAGGTGGGCTTTATGAGGCGGACGAACTACGAGAGCCTAAAGATGTCACCCCACAGCCACAAGAAAGCCGTGAGGAAATCTTAGAGCGTAGACTCAACGAGGCTAAAGCACAACAAGCTAAGCTAGCTGAACAAGGCAAGCTGAATGAGACAGCCTACACAGCAGATGAAGCCCCTGACCCCGTTGAGGAACCAGTACAGGGGGAGCTACTAGACGGCGAACTAGAATACTAGGAGGACAACATGCAAGAATTACAAGTAAAAGTAACACAGGCACAGGTTGAAATCATTGACCGTGAGAAGTTTGAGCAAAATATCAACGAGGTTGTAGCTAAGTACGAAAATTACACAGTCACAGCTGGAACCATCAAGGAAGATAAGCAGGTGCTGGCTGATTTACGCAAGCTCAAGAAGCAGATTTCTGATGAGCGTATCAAGATTAAGCGTGAACTGTCTCAATCGGCTGATGAATTTGATAAGTACATCAAGGACACCAGCGAGCCTATGGACGATGTCATCAACAAGATTGCAAATGATGTCAAGGAATTTGAAGATCATCAAAAAGCTGTCCGCTTGGATACAGTCAAGAGCTACTTGGCTAATAAATCGGCTGAGTATATGCTAGATCCTCGGATTTTCGACGAAAAAGCTACAGAACACATCAAGGCCAGCGACTTTATGGCAGATGGCGTGACGCTCAAGAAAACCACAATGAAATCACTTGATGACATGGTTACATTTGAGTACCAGAGCCAGCAACAGCTAGAGAAAGCAAAAGCAACCATCTCAGGACAATGTGCTGAGTACGGTATGACTGACCAGCCTTATATCCGTATGCTACGTGACTTGACTGTATTGGAAGTCCTGGAGCAAATCAAGTCTGACTACGCCTTTGAAAAGCAAAAGCAAGAAATTGAGCGGGCTAGACAAGAAAGAGAGCAACAGTTAGCGGCTCAGCAAGCTAAAGAGCAGGAACAGGCTCAGAAATCAACGAAGACCCCACAGATTGACCCAGAGACAGGCGAAATCTTGGAGGGCGGGCAAATCCCCCAGAATGCTCAAAACGAGCTGAGAGGGGTTGAGAACGAGCCAAAACGGTACACACAAAAAATGACCCTTGAAGTGTATTTTATAAGTACAGCTGAAAAGGACCGCTTCAAGGTGGCGCTTGCTCAAGCAGGATTTGAACATAAGACAAATTACCAGGTCAGCGGTTATCAACGTATCGAGCCACTGACGCAAGCTGAACTTAATGAGCAGAACGGGTGGTAAGTATGACAGAAATTGAAAAAATTTCAGAAGAATTGGCTGAATATGGGGTGCCTGATGAGTTAATAGGCAAAATAGAGAACCTATTAGCTACTTTGTATGGCGAAAAAAGAAAACTGGAGATAGAAAAATCTTGGGATGTATCTCCAGAGTCTATGGGGAGATAAGTATGGAAATCAGAGGAATAGAATACTATTGCATGGATTGTGACGAACGCTATATTGAACATTTTATAGATGAACCAGTAATTTGGCATTGTAAGAAGTGCAATAGAGAAGGCGTGCTTATAGAAAAGCGGTGGCTTGAACATGGAAATTAGAAAAGTATCTGACAGTGTATCAATCTACTCAGACGGCAAGAGACTACAGGTCATCCATAACCTGGGAGATGAGTTTATCCTAGACCTTGGCTATCAGATGGAGCCAACAGTCAATATTGATAACCTCGCTCCTGATATTGTGGATAGCATTACCCCAGTATTCAGAGTCAGCGGTTTTTGCTCAAGAGGTGGAGAGGATATGCACCGCTTACGCTGGGCTATCCTCCAGTTTGGAGAGTTTGAGCAATTTATAAAAGACTATCAGGATGACTTGCTTGAGTGGTGGAGAAATCCAGGAGGAGAAAGAAATGATTGAATTTATCAAAAGTGTAGGCATGGCTCTAGTTTGGCTATTTCTTGGCTACTTAGTCGGTGAACGTAGCGCTGGAAAGGACAAAACAGATGATTAACAACGTTACACTAGTAGGACGGCTAACAGCTGCTCCCGACTTACGCAAGACCCCTAGCAACGTTTCAGCGTTGCAGGGTACCCTTGCCGTCAATCGTAATTTTAAGAACCAAAACGGAGAGCGTGAGGCTGATTTTATCAACTTTCAAGCCTGGCGTGGCACAGCTGACATCATTGCTGAGTATTGTGGCAAAGGCTCCCTAATCGGTATTACAGGGCGTATCCAGGTCAGAAGCTACGAAAAGGACGGACAACGTCGATATGTGACAGAAGTTGTGGCAGATAGCGTAGCCTTGCTAGAAAGTCGTAACAGCCAAGGTGGTCAGCAGAACCGAGGAAACGACTACCAGAGCGGAAACGGCTCACAAGGTGGCAACTGGCACCCTGGAGGCTCTGCACAGAGTGAGTTTGCTAATAATTCCTCATCAGGCTATAACTCTCCATTTGGCAGCTCAAACCCTATGGACATCTCAGATGATGACCTACCTTTCTAGGAGGTGCTGATGGATTGGTCTGACTGGGTCACGTATGAACCCAAAAACAGAGATGAGATTGTATCCAAGATAGAAAATGACGGCTACACTTATCCACATTATGACAAATCAAAAAATGGCGTAAAATTTGTGATGTGCTTAGAGACGATTGAAAAAGATTGTCAAGCAACAGGTACTACGCTAAATGAGGTTTATCCCTTGCAAACTAAACTTTTTAACAGGAGAAACGACATCAATGATTACAAAAATAAACGTACCAAAAACATCAATCGTAATTGAAATTGAAGATAAAGAAATCACGATAAAAAACATGATTAATTATGATATAAAAATGGTCTTTCGCAACCAGGACGCAGAGCCGTCTCTTGATGAAAACGGGGATGTCTTTGAGCCGCTTTATTGGTTAGACATTAGGGCTGTACCTAATGAGGCTACTGAGTATCATAGTAGTCTGGGTGTCAAGAGAGACAAAAGAAAACTTGCCGAACTACAAGCGTTTTTTGAATATATTGAGTTAAACAAACAAAATCTATTTGACCTCTGTGGATTGAGAGGGGAGCTAGAATGAAGAATCTAACATTATCGCTAGACATTTCAACCTCTGCGACAGGATGGGCCGTATTTCATGGCTCTGACCTCGTCCAGAGTGGTGTCTTAAAGCATAAAAGCAAGTCATTCTTTGAACGTGGGCGCTTCATGGCTAGCGAACTGCGAGCGATTCAATCGAGAGCACTCCAGAAGTACGACTGCCATTTTGAATCGATTGTAGTCGAGAAGAACTCGGTCATGGGACCAAATCAGCAGTCTATGATCAGCATTGGAATTGTGACAGGCATCATTCTTGGACGACTGGTCGCTGACAATGTGTACTTCGTGAACGTGTCGACTTGGCGCAAGTACTGGAAATTCAGCTATAAAGACCGAAGTAAAAAATCAATGAAGAAACAAGCTGTAGATACCGTATCAGTAAAATTTAAGAAACAAGTAAAAGATGATGAAGCAGATGCTATCTTGATTGGTTCTTATTTTGTCAATCTTGGTAAGGATTTTGGGGGCTTGGAAAGCCATAAGATAAGCTGAGGAGGTGCAAGATGATACCAAAATTTAGAGCGTGGGATAGCTCAAAAAAAGAAATGTTTAAAGATACTTTCGCAATAACAGAAAGTGGGCAAGGACAAGAATGGCAAAGAAATCTTTGAGGGGGATATCTTATGCGATGAAGGGAATGAACAAGAAGCTGAGTTTGTTTATGTTTATGTTTCTAGCAAAGAAGGAATGTGGATCTGTACTCAAAATACAAACGAAGATTGTGGTTATGGTGGAGCATTGAATGAATTCGTTAATGATTACTCTGTCGTCAGCAACATCTACGAAAATCCAGAATTGTTGGAGGTGGAGCGATAATGCCAAATTGGGCCAAAGGATCTCTTAAATTAAGAGGAAAAAGCGAAAATATTACATCAGCATTGAAAGAAATGCTATTAAACGACACTGTGACACTAGAAGATGAATATGATGGCACTCTGCTTAAATTCAACAACACAGCTCCCTATTTTTACATTAATGGGACAAGACGAGCGTTTATTGACCAAAATCAAATAGAAGTTTGGCTTGAAGAAAAATTTTGTATCGTTGAACTGGATAATTTCAAGCAAGCATGGAGTGCTATTCCAGAAAATTATCAAGAAATCTCAAGTAAGTTTGATGTTGATATTAAAATTTTTACGTTTGAGTGTGGCATGGAATTCACGCAGGAAATTGAAATTTCCAAAGGTGAAATCATCAAAAACGTTTGCTATGAATATGATGATTATCAGTGGGAAGTCCCGTTTAGCAATTTAGGAGGTTGAGGGATGAAACGATCTGAACGATACCCATCTAGATACTTCATTCCTGAACTGATTGAAGATGAAGATATTATCTTCAATAAAGACAGTGAATATCACAAGCAGAAAAAGAAAGAAAAGAAGAACCCTATTTTTAAAAGGAATAAACCAAAGAAATTTTAGATTGAGGAGGTAACAGAATGACAGTAGCACAATTCCTTAAGTCTTTATCAGACCTAATGTGGTCTTGCTTTTGGGGGGGAGTTGTATATAACTTTTTGAAAAAAAAGAAATGATTAGGAGGACATTCGATTAAATGAAGGGTGGAGTAATGAACAAAGAAAATATTTATGCTCTTTATAGAGGGGAAAAATTTTTAGGAATCGGAACGAAAAAAGAACTTGCTGAACTCTTGAATGTAAAAGTAGAAACAATAAGTTTTTACGGTACGCCGGCTTATAAAAAAAGGACAAACCAGAATAAAGGCCGGCGGTTGGTTTGTATAGACTAGAAAGGAAAAATATGAATTTATTAGATATTCTTTTTCTTATGCTTATTGTTTTCTGGTTGGTAGGTTTCTTACTAACCCTACTAGTGGTATTTAGTTCAAGGGGGAAACATGACTAAAAAAGAATGGTTTAGTTACTTCCTTGCTTTTCTTGCTATTTTTCAAATAACCGCCCTTAATATTCAAGTTGTAAACCAAGCACAAGAAATTAAAAGGCTTGAAAACCAGCCTAAAACGATTATTTACAAGGTCGATAATGCAGGCGCTGAAATGCACGGAAGAATCACAGACAAGGAAATCATAGAGGGACGCTACACGGTTACAGCAGAGGCTTATGGTAAGTTTCTAGTGACTAGGGAGCAGTACGAAGCCATCAAGGTTGGCGATGAAATACCAGAATATTTGAAGAAAAGAGGTAGCTAGATGAATAAACAAGAGTTGATCGCAGAGTATGAACGAGTTAGCAATTTTGTTGAAACAGTAAAAACAAAAAGTGTGATAGACAAATTAAAACAACTCGATGAACCAAAAGTGCAAGTCCCAGAATTTGTGGCGGATTGGATTAATAAATGTAAAGTATTTGAGCATTTTGTAAACTTATCGTTTGCTCTAAATCCAGTTTCGTGGGAAGAGAACAGACTATCAGACGAATGTATTGATTGGCTAAAAAGTACAAGCAATCAAGAAGTTTTTGCCCGTGCTTGGTTGGATGGCTATAAAATCGAACAGGAAAAGCGGTATTTGGTGAAGGTGAAAGGCATGGCTTCTAATTTTCGATTTTTAAAATATAATTTGATAACTGAAAATTTTTACATGGGAAATGATGGTAAAATTCAGCGTGCAAGGTTATACCACACCCGCAAAGAGCTTGAAGAAGCCGGGTTTGGAGAAGTGTTTAATAGTCAGTTATTTGAAGTTGAGGAGGTGGAAGGATGAGTATACTTGAAATTTTCTTATCTAAAAACGATTTTGAACGCATTGCGAATGGGCACGATTTAAAAATAAGAATTAGCGGTGGTAGGGGTTCAAAAATAAATGGAATTATTTTGAAGCCTGATCCGGGAACAAAGGAGGTTGAATGATGACAGAAACTATTAAACTACCAAACTACTATGAGCCTGATTGGGAAAATGCAAGATACGGCTCACTGGAAGAACTTAAAGAGTTGTTACTCTATAAGCGTATCGTGAAATGGGATAAAGATTTTCTACAGCTTGAAGATGGCACAAGGGTCACTATTGAAATGTCTGAAAGTGATTGCTGTGCCTCAGCGGGTGGGGAGTTCCAAGATGTATCGCTTGACGCTGTGATTACTGATGTTGAAATTGGCAACCCTAAAGAAATCCCTGACCACTGGGGAATAGGTTATAAAAACAAAGTAACTATCTTCCACAATCAGAACCCTGTAGCTATTGCCAACTGTGAAGCAGAGCATAATGGCTATTATTACAGCGTAGGCTCTCTAGTGATTGGAGACATTCATTTCCCAGTAGTAAAAGCGTAGGAGGCAACCAATGAACAAGCGACAACGTAAGAAGATGTTTACTAGGGCTTTTTCCAAGGCTTATGATGAGAGCCTAAAAGAGCAGAAGAAAAAGAGGCAAGTGAGCATTACCACTGTCAAAGACGAGTATGGTAAGTTCTACATCATCACCTCTATTACTCATCAAGTCGAAATCATGAGGCACTGGATTGGAGAGCCTACAGGTGCCTTTGATGAAATTACCATAGAGGGCTACATGCTGAATAATGAAAGGCTGGGATTGAAGAATGACATTGTTTGATGAAATACAGGAAATAAGCTCAGAAAGTCATGCTAAGTGGTTTGAGCGCTACTTTAAAGAGTACGACCTTGAGCATAAAATCAAAGTGTCGGCACAAAAAGGATATACGGGTTATCTAATCCCTGTGATGTCAGTCAAGGACGAATACCTCCAACGTCGATTAGACGACACAAGAACATTGGAAATGTTAAGAGAACGGCTTGGAAAGGGCTTTTCAGTCGGGCATCAATTAACTCATTCTAAAAACCTATTCACAGGACAGGAATATATCTCTGATAAGAAGATACATATTATCTGGTAAAACAAAAAAGCCAAGGCACTCTCTGCCTCAGCTAATAGTTTTCTCGCAAAGACTATTATACCATAAAGGAGACGGAGAGTGAACAAGGCTAAAGAGCTCCTAAATGAGCTACAAAATCTTGATATGGACATTCAAAGCCGTATAGATGAAATCAATGAGCTTGAGGCAGGTTTGCTCTCAAGCCCCAAGTGGACAGCAGACAAAGTTAAGGGCGGTCAAGCCAAAAAGGTTGATGATGTCTATACTCAGCTTATTGTGATGAAAGAGGCGATAGAGCAAGATACCAAGGAAGTTATTGACAGGAAACTTGAACTTGGTAGACTCATCAACAAGCTAAAAAATCCAAAGCATAGGTCAGTCCTTAGAATGACTTACATTACTAAGCTGTATGTAGATGACATCTGTGACAAGCTAGCTATCAGCAAGAGCTCATACTACAGCATGCGTAAGATGGCTATTGAAGAACTGAGTATAATTTTAGAACATTTGGAATAATTTGGAACGTTCTGAAAAACGTTGGATAAGTCTGGGTAATCTTGGTGTGCACTGCACTCATAATCTGTTAGAATGGTAGTATCAAGAATTGAAAAGAGAGGTCTCAGAATTGGTAGATGGTTACCTGTAATATCAGGGGGCTGTAATGGCCTTGGAGGTTTGAGCCCTCCCCTCTCATTTTTCGGAAACATAAGGTTTGACTCCTCCATCTCGTTGAAAGTCCTAGGTTTGAGATGGTTTGGTCGCAGGTTCGATTCCTGCTGTTTCCATTAAGTTCAGGCAGTAGCTCTCCCTTGGTCTGATGAAAACCAAACTATAGAGCTGTGGTCACACAATTAGTGTGGCCTTTTATTTTACACAAAACCGACAATTTGAGGGAGGAGGTCATGACAAATCATGAATTAGCACGTAAAGATTATGAATCTGGAATGAAGTATAAAGACATAGCTGACAAGTATTCTGTTTCCCTCAATACGGTTAAGTCGTGGAAAAAAAGGCATGGCTGGCTCCGTGAGAAAAAGGGTGCACCCAAAAAGACAAGAGGTGCACCCAAAGGGAATAAGAATGCAAAGGGTGGACCGGTTGGAAATAGAAAAGCAGTGAAACATGGTTTGTTTGCTAAGTATCTGCCTCAAGAGGTCTATGAGATAGCTCAAGAGGTTTCAGAGAAACAGCCTATAGATATACTCTGGGAAAATATAACGCTGACCTATGCTAACCTACTGCATGCTCAGCGTATTTTATTTGTCCAAGATGTAGAGGATACAAGTACCTTTGTCATAAGCACAGGAAAGGCTGGTACAGGCTATGAACATCATACAGCATGGGATAAGCAAAGCAAGGCTCTAGCTGCAATAGCAAGGGCACAGTCAGAGCTTAAAGGCATGATTAAGACCTATGATGAATTGACACGGTCACCACTGGTCACAGAGGAGCAACGCTTGAGAATTGATAACCTCAAGGCTCAACTAGGCTCTAATGATGAGGATGACACAGTCATTACTGGATTTACATTTGATAGGAGTGAGTACAATGGCGATACTGAACCTAGCCAAACTGATTAACCCAGTATTTGATAGCGTCCTATACACCCTCAAAAGCCATGTAGTGTTAAAAGGTGGGCGTGCCTCTACTAAGTCATCTGTAGTCTCTATTGATCTTGTAAATGACTTTATCAATGATCCTATGGGCAACGTGGTAGTTTTGCGCAAAGTCGGAAAGTACCTGAGGATGTCAGTATATGAGCAGATAAGATGGGCCATCTATGAGATGGGGATAGCCAATCAGTTTAAGTTTGGGAAATCTCCCTTACAGATAACCCATAAACAGACAGGGACGGCTTTTTATTTCTACGGTGTAGACGATCCAATGAAACTCAAGTCGCAGAAGATAGCCAAAGGTTATGTCATGTCTGTATGGTTTGAGGAGTTGGCAGAATTTGCTGGTCGTGAAGACATTGACATCGTAGAGGATACTTTCATCCGTCAAGAGCTGCCTAATGGCAAAGAGGTCAAGGTCTATTTCACCTACAACCCACCACGCAATCCCTATGACTGGATAAATGAGTGGGTTGCAGAGAAAGCTAGTGATCCTACTTACATGATACATCACAGCACCTATTTGGATGATAAGCTAGGCTTTCTGTCTAAGCAAATGATCGAGAAGATAGAGCGGTACAAAGAGACCGACCCAGACTATTACCGCTGGATGTATTTAGGCGAGGTAATCGGCCTTGGTAATCATGTGTACAACATGAACTACTTTAAGCCACTAGAGAGCCTGCCAGAAGACGATAGGCTTATCGGTATATCATTTGCCTTGGATACAGGGCACCAACAATCAGCCACGGCCTGTGGAGCTTATGGATTAACTGCCAAGGGTAATGTTATCTTGCTTGATACTTTCTACTATAGCCCAGCTGGCAAGACTGTCAAAAAGGCACCTAGCGAGCTCACTGTAATGATCCATGACTTCATAGACAAGGTCATGAAGACCTACAGAGTACCGAAGCTCAAGATGACCATTGACAGCGCTGAGGGCGCATTGAGAAATCAATACTTTAAGGACTACGGAGAAAGATGGCGCCCCGTGGCCAAAAAGAAAAATCAGACCATGATTGACATGGTAATCAGCTTACTAGCAGAGGGACGTTTCTACTACCTCGACATACCTGCTAACAAGGTCTTTGTTGAGGAGCATAAGATGTACCGATATGATGACAAGTCACTGAACACGGATGAGCCCAAAGTTATCAAAGAAGATGACCACACGGTAGATGAGTTCAAGTACTTTGTCCTGGACAACGCTAGAGAGCTAGATTTGAAAGCCTAAAGGAGCTAACAATGGGAATAGTACAAACTATCAAGAATTTCTTTACAAGGAGTAAGTATGTGATGACTACACAAAACTTAACGAGCATAACAGACCATCCTAAGATAGCGGTGTCTAGTGCTGAGTATGACCGTATCAGAGAGAACCTCAAATACTTTGCAGGTCGTTATCCACAGATTGAGTACAAGGACAGCAACGGCACAAAGCAAAAGCGGGATTTCAACCATTTACCAGTAGGCAGAACAGCATCTAAGAAGATTGCAAGCCTGGTATTCAACGAGCAGGCTGAAATCAAGGTAGATGATGAGAGAGCTAATGAATTCATTCAGCAACAGCTACAGAATGACCGCTTTATCAAGAACTTTGAACGGTACCTAGAGAGCTGTTTAGCTCTTGGAGGGCTTGCTATGCGTCCATATGTTGATAATGGCAAGGTGCGGGTATCGTTCGTACAAGCGCCTGTCTTCCTGCCACTACAATCAAACACTCAGGATGTATCCAGTGCTGCGATTGTGACCAAGACAACCAAATCAGAGGGGCAGAAACAAAAGTATTACACGCTTATTGAATTTCATGAATGGAAAGATGGCGAGCGATACACGATCACGAACGAGCTCTACAAGTCTGATAGTCAGGACACGGTAGGGACTAGAGTGCCACTGTCTACGCTTTACGAGGATTTAGAGGAGACGGTTAATGTTAACGGCCTAAGCCGTCCGTTATTTACCTACCTAAAGACTCCAGGTATGAACAACAAGGACATAAACAGCCCGCTTGGGTTGTCTATCTTCGATAATGCAAAGACTACGATTGATTTTCTCAATGAGACCTATGATCAGTTTATGTGGGAGGTCAAGATGGGTCAGCGTCGTGTAGCTGTGCCTACTCAGACGATCAAGACTCAGTACAATCAAGATGGCGAAAAGGTTGTAGTTAAGCGAGAGTTTGACGTTGGTCAGAATGTTTATGAGCAGTTTGATAATGGGGATATGGACAAAGGCGTAGGTATTACAGACTTAACTACACCTATTCGATCTGATGACTACATCAAGGCTATTAACGAGGGCTTGGCCCTTTTTGAGATGCAGATAGGTGTATCGGCTGGCATGTTCTCGTTTGACGGCAAGAGCATGAAGACAGCTACAGAGATTGTCAGTGAAAACTCTGATACCTACCAAATGCGTAACAGCATTGTAAGCCTTGTAGAACAAGCACTAAAAGAGCTTATCATTTCAATGATTGAGCTTGCTATTGCTTACGATTTGTATAAAGGCAGCGTTCCAACGATGGACGAAATCAGCATTAATTTAGACGACGGGGTCTTTACTGATCGTAATGCTGAACTAGACTACTGGATTAAGGTAGTGACAGCCGGTTTTGGAACTCATGCGATGGCTATTGAAAAAGTGCTAAATGTGACGCCAGATGAAGCCATCAAGATTGAAAGTAAAGTTCACGGTAACACGCTAGATGAAGCAAATAGCGAGCGTGACCAGACGGATATTGACATCTACGGAGAATAAGCATGAAGAACTTTTTTAAAAGAATTGTTTCACCCAATCCAGCAAAGGTATTCATGCAAGGCACAAGAGACTTTTTGAGCTTGCAAAGTCCGTCATTAAGACAGAGGGCAGTTGCGAAGAAGGCGGTGGAAGTGATGGGAGAGGGGTTGTATGGTGCTGAAAAAGGAATTGGTAAAGCTGAATGACCAGCAACTCACACTAGACGCTAGCCAAGTATCCGAGCTTTATCATAAATTAACCCTTGAACTTTTTGACCAAGTAGTAGACAGACTGCTAGAGCGTGGGTCTGTGAGTCTTGCTGAAAATCCTTACATCTGGCAGCTTGAGAAGATGAATCAGATGGGGCTACTCAATGAGGAAAATGTGAAGTTGATTGCTGAATACTCTGGGATTGCAGAGAAGCAACTACGGCACGTTATCGAAGGTGAGGGCTACAAGGTTTATAAAACTACTAGAGACCAGCTAGCAGAGACTTTGGGAGCTGACGATCTAACCGATGATACAGAAATCCAGAACAACCTAGCAAGTTATGCTAACCAAGCTCTGGGAGATGTGAACAACCTTATCAATTCAACGCTACCAGAGAGCGTGAGAAGTGTCTTTCAATCAGTTATCGAGGAAAGCGTGGGTAAGGTCGAGATCGGAGAGCACACGTCTGAACTCCAGTCACCAGATCATCTCGTATGCCGTCTTCTGCTTGAAAAAAAAACTTTTTTCTTTTTTTTTCTTTTTCTTTCTTTCTTTCTTCCTTCTCTTACTTTTCTTTTTTTTTATTTTTTTTGCTCTTTTCTTTCTTTTTTTTT
>OVXK01000118.1_pt1 | contig 40677 bp, 31 predicted proteins | sample 1732021 | NCBI WGS metagenome assembly OVXK01 (sample SAMEA4413051, study PRJEB24355) | metagenome | biome: human; feature: gut; material: faeces | place: United Kingdom | collected 2010 | reverse complement strand
ACTCCTTCTCGGCGGTCGCGCTGATCGTGGTGATCATGGTGCATATTTACGCCGCGCTGTGGGTGAAGGGCACCATTACCGCGATGGTGGAAGGCTGGGTGACGAAGACCTGGGCGAAGAAGCATCACCCGCGCTGGTACCGTGAAGTGAAAGCGAAGCGGACGAAGGATTGATAAAACAAATACGATAAATTTGCTGCCATGCAGCGGATATTATCGTAGAGAGCGCGCGTAATGGCAGGTAAACCGCAAGGTGAACAAGCGATTACGCGCTATTTTTATCGGTAATTATTAAAGGGTAATCAACATAAAACCGCTGATAATAACGCTGTTTTATGAATGTTTTGGTTATCCATATCAAAGAATCGCCGGACGACTCTGGTTATGTTGGCCGTTGCGCCCGGAGAAACGCCCGGGTTAATTCATCACTCGTTGTGGAAGGGGACCTGACAGGATGACGACGAAATCGCTAACGCTTTCTTTGGATGAACAACAGTCAATTCCTTTGAGTACGGTCTCGGGGACCCTGGGCTACCTCGGCATGGATATTCGTCCGCTGGCTTCCGCCGGGATATGCAGTTTCGACCCCGGTTTTGCTAACACCGCAGGCTGTAAGTCGGCCATCTCGTGGATCGATACTGAAAAGAGCATTCTGCTGCACCGCGGCTATCCGGTCGATCAGCTGGCGCGCCAGTGCGACTTCCTGGAAGTGGCGTGGATTCTGCTGCGCGGCGATGCGCCTGACGAAGCCAGCTATCAGGACTTCAAAAACACGATTACCCGCCATAGCCTGGTGCATGAGCAGATTGCCCGCATGTGCAGCAGCTTTCGTCGCGACTCGCATCCGATGGCCTTAATGTGCGCCCTGGTAGGCACCCTGGCGGCGTTCTATCACGATGTGCTGGACGTTGAAAATCCTGAGCACCGCGCGCTGGCCGCCACCCGCCTGCTGTCGAAAATGCCAACGCTCGCGGCGATGAGCTATAAGTTTTCAATTGAGCAACCGGCGCAGTATCCGCGCAACGATCTTTCCTATGCGGGGAATTTCCTGCATATGCTGTTTGCTATTCCGGCGGAACAGTATCAGCTGAATCCGGTGATTGAGCAGGCGATGAACCAGATCCTGGTGCTGCACGCCGACCACGGCCAGTGCGCATCGACGACCACCGTCCGGGCGGCGGGCTCCTCCGGGGCGAATCTCTTTGCCTGCGTCGCCGCCGGGCTCGCGTCTCTGTGGGGACCGGCCCACGGTGGGGCGAACGAAGCCAGTATGCGGATGCTGGAGGAGATCAACACCGTTGATCAAATTCCGGCGTTCCTGAGCAAAGCGAAACGCGACCCGCAGACGTTCCGTCGTCTGGGATTCGGTAACTCTCGCTACCGTCATCTTGACCCGCGCGCCGCTATTTTGCGCGAGACTTGTCATCGGGTTCTGGAAGAGCTGGGGATGTCCGACATGCCGTTGCAGGTGGCGATGGCCCTCGAAGAGGTGGCGCTGACCGACCCGTACTTTGTTGAAAATGGCCTGTCGCCGAGCGTGGATTTCTATACCGCAGTGATCCTCAAGGCGATGGGACTGCCTTCATCGATGTTTGTGGTGATTACCGCCGTGGGCAGAACGCTTGGCTGGGTGGCGCACTGGAACGAAATGCACGAAGCGCCGCTGACGATTTATCGTCCGCGGCAGATTTATACCGGCGAACAGCGGCGGGATTATGTTTCACGGCGTGAAGGGAAATAACAGAGCGCGGTTTTGATATTGTGTTCGTATTGTTGCCGGGCAGCGGCTGTCGCCTTGCCCGGCCTACCAAACCCTGGTCGGTAGCCCGGATAAGGCGTCAGCCGCAATCCGGGATCGTACCGTTTGATTAACGAAACACCACCTGCGCCCAGCGGGCCAGCCCGGCGGTGACCGAGCCAAAATCATCGCCGCCGGCCACCGGAATGCCCGGCAGGTGTGCCGCCAGCGCTTTTTTGATCAACGGCGAGCGAGCGCTGCCGCCGGTCAGGTAAATCACATCCGGCTTGTCATTGCTGTTATCCAGCGCCAGCTGAACCTGCTCCATGATGCGGGCCAGCGGCTGATCCAGCGCCGCTTCCAGACCCTGCTGGCTGATGGCTGTCGCCAGCTCGTCGCTGATAAACGGCAGCCCGGCGGTGACGCTCGGCTGCGCGGACAGGGCGATTTTGCTCTCTTCCGCGCTCCGCACCAGGCGATAGCTCAGACGCTGACGCCAGACCTTCAGCAGCAGCGCGACTTTTTCGCTATCGCGGGCGCTGCGCAGCAAATCGTTAAGCAGGCGACCGTTGGCGGCGCTGTAAAAATCGGTTTGCGCCGGGACGTCGTTAATCGCCACCGCATTCCACCACGGCAGAATCGGCAGCGCGATGCCTTTTTCGGTATCGCCGCCCATACCCAGCAGCGGCATCAGGCATTTAAAGGCCAGGGCGATATCAAGGTCGTTACCGCCGACCCGGCAGCCGCTGTGGCCAAGCAGGCTTTGCTGGCGATCGGCTTTTTCCCGCCACTGCGGCCCCATCAATAGCAGTGAACAGTCGGTGGTACCGCCGCCGATATCGACGACCAGCACGCGTTTTTCCTCGCTCAGCGTCGCTTCGAAATCCAGACCGGCGGCGACCGGTTCAAACTGAAACACCACGTCGCGGAAGCCCGCGCGCTTTGCCGCACGTTCGAGAATGCCCTGCGCCTGGGCGTTGGCGTCATCGCCGCCCAGTCCCTGGAAGTTAATCGGCCGGCCGATAACCGCCTGGTCGATGGTTTCTGGCAGCTGCGTTTGCGCCTGGAGTTTGATATGCAGCATCATGGCGCACACTAAGTCTTCAAACAGCGCCACCTGCTGCGGCTTGAGCCCGCTGGCGCCGAGAAAGGATTTCGGCGACTTCACGAAGTAGACTTCTTCTGGATCTTCAACGTATTGATGCAGCGAAGCGAGACCAAACTGCACGCTGTTGCCGAGTACGTCGATATCTTCCTCGCGGTTGAAGCTAATGGCGCGACGCAGCAGCGCCTGGTTTTCATCCCCGTTGGGCGGGACATCGTGATGGCGGTAGAGCCACTCGCTGACCGCTTCGCGGGTCGGCGCGCAAAGCATGGATGGCAGCAGTGAACTGCCGTTTTCCAGCGTTAACAGCTGCGGCGTATTCTCGCGCATTACCGCCACCGAACAGTTAGCGGTACCGTAGTCAAAACCAATAAACATAGCCTGCAAAATCCCCATGCCGGTGAAGAAGGGGGGCGACTTTAGCGGATTGACGGCACTGCGACAACTGGAATTTAAAAGCAAGGCGCCCGCGGCGCAGAGCCGCTATGATTGAAGCGCTAAAAAAGGAGAAATGATGACGCTGCTACCCTGGCATCCCCCCTACGACTGGCAATGGATGTTTCATTTTCTTGAGGCGCGTACCGTGCAGGGGATTGAAACTTTTGTCGACAACAGCTACTGCCGCAGCTTTGCCCTCAATGGCCACGCCGGGCTGATCGCGATGACGCCGGATGACGCCGCGCAGGGCATGCGGGTGACGCTTTCCGCCGGGCTACAGCCGGTCGCGGAAGAGTGCCTGGCGCGGGTTGCGCGCTTATTTGATTTGTCCTGCGACCCGCAGCGGATCGCCCTGACGCTGGGAAACCTCGCGCTGCCAAGGCCGGGGCTGCGCCTGCCGGGATCCCTGGATGCGTTTGAACAAGCGGTACGCGCGGTGCTCGGCCAACTGGTGAGCGTGGCCATGGCGGCAAAGCTGACCGGGAAAGTGGTGGCTGCCTTCGGGGAACCGTTGACCGATGCGCCGGGCTTTTATCTGTTCCCGAGCGCGCAGCGGCTGGCGCAGGCCGATCCGCTGGCGCTGAAGGCGCTGGGTATGCCCCTGCGGCGGGCGGAGGCGCTGATTCACCTGGCGCGGGCGGCCATCAGCGGCGAACTTCCCCTCCGGGCGCCGGATAATATCGACGCTGGAATAAAGCAGCTGCAGACGCTGCCCGGCATTGGCCGCTGGACGGCGAACTATTTCGCGCTGCGCGGCTGGCAGGCGCCGGATATCTTTCTGGCGGATGATTATCTGATTAAACAGCGTTTTCCCGGCATGACGCCGAGCCGGATTGCGCGCTACGCCAGCCGCTGGCACCCCTGGCGCTCGTACGCTTTATTGCATATCTGGTATACGCAAGGCTGGTCGCCGGAGGAGGAATAGACCCGAGAGGCGCTTAGCACTGGTATCGACGCGCTGAAATCCCTATAATTGCGGCGTTTGGCGGTCAACCGCCACCCTTCCTACATTCCCAGGTTAATCAGGTCGCAAAAATTTATGACTGATACGTCTCATCAGTGCGTCATTATAGGCATCGCCGGCGCATCGGCTTCGGGCAAAAGCCTTATCGCCAGTACGCTATATCGTGAATTACGTGAACAGGTCGGCGATGAACATATCGGCGTTATTCCGGAAGACAGCTATTACAAGGATCAAGGTCATCTGTCGATGGAAGAGCGTGTAAAAACCAACTATGACCATCCAAGCTCCATGGATCATAGTCTGCTGTTTCAGCATCTGCAGATGCTGAGAAGCGGCCAGCCGATAGAGTTGCCGGTATACAGCTACGTTGAACATACCCGTATGCCGGAAACTATCCATATCGAACCGAAGAAAGTCATCATTCTTGAAGGGATTCTGCTGCTGACCGACGCTCGCCTGCGCAACGAACTCAGCTTCTCCATTTTTGTCGACACCCCGCTGGACATTTGCCTGATGCGCCGCATCAAGCGAGACGTCAACGAGCGCGGACGTTCGATGGATTCAGTGATGGCGCAGTACCAGAAAACGGTGCGCCCGATGTTCCTGCAGTTTATCGACCCTTCCAAGCAGTATGCCGATATTATTGTGCCTCGCGGCGGTAAGAACCGTATCGCCATCGATATTCTGAAGGCCAAAATCAGTCAGTTCTTTGAATAACACGAACGAATTGTGTAACGTGCAAAGAGAAGCCAATTTGCCCTTATCCCCGGAAGGCGTAGGGGCGCAATGCCTTAAAGGAGAACGTTCATGCGTCTGTGCGACCGAGATATAGAAGCCTGGTTGGATGAGGGGCGACTGGCCATTAATCCGCGCCCGCCCGTTGAGCGCATTAATGGCGCGACGGTCGATGTTCGGCTGGGGAATAAGTTTCGGACTTTCCGCGGGCACACGGCGGGCTTTATTGACCTGAGCGGGCCGAAGGCGGAAGTCAGCGCGGCGCTGGATCGGGTGATGAGCGAAGAGATTGTTCTGCCGGATGGTGAGGCGTTCTTCCTGCATCCGGGCGAGCTGGCGCTGGCGGTGACCTTTGAATCGGTTACCCTGCCGCCGGATCTCGTCGGCTGGCTGGATGGCCGTTCTTCGCTAGCGCGTCTGGGCTTGATGGTGCACGTTACCGCGCACCGCATCGATCCGGGCTGGTCCGGCTGTATCGTTCTGGAATTCTATAATTCGGGTAAGCTGCCGCTGGCGCTGCGTCCAGGGATGCTGATCGGCGCGTTAAGTTTTGAACCCTTATCCGGCCCGGCGGTGCGTCCTTATAACCGCCGCGAAGATGCGAAATATCGCGACCAGCAGGGCGCGGTAGCGAGTCGAATCGACAAGGATTGATAATTTTAGCGGTTTGCTGAGGATGCCATGAGACGAATTCTGACCACGCTGATGATCTTACTGGCGGTAGTTGTCGCCGGTCTTACCGCGCTGGTATTGCTGGTCAACCCCAACGATTTTCGCGCCTATATGGTTAAAGAGGTGGCGGATCGTAGCGGCTATCAGCTTGAACTCAATGGGCCGTTGCGCTGGCACGTCTGGCCGCAGCTCAGCATTCTCTCAGGCCGCATGACCCTGACCGCGCCCGGCGCGGCAGAACCGGTCATTCGCGCGGATAATATGCGCCTTGACGTCGGGCTGCTGCCGCTGATCTCGCATCAGCTGCAGGTTAAGCAGGTGATGTTGAAGGGGGCGGTGATCCAGTTGACTCCCAAAACCGAAGCCGTGCGCAGCAAAGGAGCGCCGGTCGTTCCGCACGACAACACGCTGCCTCAGGTTCCGGAGGATCGCGGCTGGTCGTATGATGTCCAGAAGCTGCAGATAGCCGATAGCGTGCTGTTTTTTCAGCATGAAGATGGCGAGCAGGTGACGGTGCGCGATATCCGCCTGCAGATGGAGCAGGACAGCAGCCATCGCGCAACGGTCGATTTCTCTGGCCGGGTGAACCGCGATCAGCGCGATCTGGCGCTTTCCTTCTCCGCCCAGGTGCAGGGCGGTGATTATCCTCATTCTCTGAAGGCGGACATTTCACAACTGAACTGGCAGCTTCGCGGCGCGGAGCTTCCCCCTGAAGGGATTAGCGGCCAGGCCAGCATGCAGGCCAGCTGGTTCGAGGATGCGAAAAAGCTCAGCTTCGATAAGCTGAACTTAACGGCTAACGGCAGTACCGTTGCCGGCAACGGTAGCGTGGTGCTGGGCCAACAGCCTGACTGGACGCTGAATCTTCAGGCGGGCACGCTCAACCTCGATAGCCTGCTGTCTCATCCCTCAGCATCTGACAATAATGGCGTTAACCAGCAGGGGCAAAGCCAGGCCAGGCAGCTACGCCCGGTTATTGCGGATAACGGTATTCAGCAGGATTACAACTCGCTGCGCGGTTTTAACGCCCGGCTGAGCATCACGGCCGAGCAGCTGCAGTGGCGTGGCATGCATTTTACCCAAGTGAAAAGCGATATCAGCAACCAGCAGGGGCTGCTGACGATTCATCAGATGCAGGGGAACCTGGACGGTGGGCGGCTCTCGCTCCCCGGCTCGCTGGACGCGCGAGGTGAAACGCCGCGAGCCTCCTTCGAGCCGCAGCTCGACAACGTTGAGATCGGCTCGATTCTGAAAGCGTTCAATTATTCGATAAACCTGACCGGCAAGCTCTCGCTGACCGGCGAGTTCTCCGGCGGCAAGATTGATGCCGACGAGTTCCGCCGCAGCTGGCAGGGGCAGGCGCAAATTCAGATGACGGATACGCGCACTGAAGGGCTTAATTTCCAGCAGCTAGTCCAGCAGGCCGTCGAGCGCAGCACCAACGTTCAGGCGCAGGAAAACTACGATAATGCGACCAGGCTGGACTCCGTCAGCACCGAGTTTGCGCTGGATAATGGACAGGTGACCTTAAAGGGTATGCAGGGGCAATCTGAACTGATGGCGTTAACCGGGCAGGGTGAACTCAATCTGCTGAAAGAAGACTGCGATATGCGCTTCAACGTCCGGGTACTGGGCGGCTGGAAGGGCGAGAGCAAACTCATCGATAGGCTCAAGCAGACGGCGATCCCATTGCGAATTTATGGCAACTGGCAGACGCTGAGCTACAGTCTGCAGGTGGACCAGATACTCCGCAAGCAGCTGCAGGATGAAGCGAAAAAACGGCTTAGTGAATGGGCCGAACGCAATAAAAACACTCAGGATGGCAAGGATGTGAAGAAGCTGCTGGATAAGCTGTGAGTCTGGCGGTTGTTGTCGGCGGATGATAATCCATGGCCGGCGTCTTTGCTGACAAAGTGCGACATGTGGCATTGCCTGGCGGCGCTTTGCTTGCGCGGGCCTACGGGGAAGGCGTTATGTGTTGCGGGCGTGGATTTGTAGGCCGGGTAAGGCGTCAGCCGCCACCCGGCAGTAATGTCAACGGCTCCTCAAAAACCGGTTTGCCATTGTTCATGCGGCTTTAGAATATTCATTGAAGTGAGCATTACACTTCATAGTCCAGTTCATCTTCATTATGCGCCGGCGGCACTATTTGTACTTTTTGCACCCGATGGCTCTCCACCTGCAGCGTGCGCAGAACGTAGCCGTCAAGGTTCACTTCTTCACCTTCCTGCGGCACATGCTGCAGGTACTCCATCAGCAGACCGGCGACCGTATGGTATTCACGTTTCTCATCCAGCGGCAGGGGGACATACTGGACCAGGTCTTCCAGCGGCATATGCCCGTTGACCGTCCAGCTACCGTCGCCGTTTTTGTGAATATCGTGGCGAGCGTCAATCTCTTCTACTTCATTAGGCAAATTACCGGCGATAGTTTCCATAACGTCGCTGAGCGTGACAATGCCCTCGACGGAGCCAAACTCATCAACCACAAAGGCAAAGTGGGTTCTGGCTTTGCGGAACTGCTCCAGCGCCGGAAGCAGCGGTAGCGTCTCCGGGAACACCAGCGGCTGACGAATCAGGGCCTGCAGGTTGAGCGGTTCATGTCGTAACGATTGCTGCAGCAGATCGATCACATGCACGACGCCAAGCATATCTTCGTCATCATCGACGCCGGTAACCACCAGGCGGGTATGCTGATTCTTGTCGAGTAAGGCGCGGATCTCCTCTTCCGGAGCGCTGAGATCAATATATTCAATATCATGACGCGAGGTCATGATGCTGCTGACGGTGCGCTGATTGAGATTCAGTACCCGCTCAATCATCCGCCGTTCCTGTGGATTAAACAGCGGGTTATCGTCGCGATCGGCAACCAGCGAAGCGGTATCGCTATCCAGCTCGTTATTCTCCTTGTGGCCGCTCAACAGATTCATTACCGCTTCAGTGGTTCGCTGGCGTAACGTCAGGTTGGCCGAGAGAAAGCGATGACGGTTAAAGATCGCCAGCTGATTGAAGGATTCAATCATGACCGAGAAGCCGATGGCGGCGTACAGGTATCCTTTGGGAATAGGGAAGCCAAAGCCTTCGGCAATCAGGCTAAAACCGATCATTAGCAGGAAGCTCAGGCAGAGAATAACGATTGTCGGATGGCTGTTAACAAAGCGGGTCAGGGCCTTACTGGCCATCAGCATCAGGCTAATGGCAATAATCACCGCAGCCATCATTACCGCCAGGTGGTCAACCATGCCGACCGCGGTTATCACTGAATCGAGAGAGAAGATGGCATCAAGCACCACGATTTGCGCAACCACTCCCCAGAACCTGGCGCCTTTGCGCTGGGTCGGGTTATCGCTATCTTTGCCTTCCAGCCGTTCGTTGAGCTCAACGGTGGCTTTAAAGAGAAGGAACAACCCGCCAAACAGCATAATGAGATCGCGAGCGCTAAAGCTCAGATCGTGCCACGTAATCAGCGGCCTGGTGAGAGTAACCAGCCATGAGATCGACGCCAGCAGCAGCAGGCGCATCACCATTGCGAGCAGCAGACCGGTCACGCGCGCCCTGTCGCGCTGCGCGGGAGGGAGTTTTTCCGCGAGAATGGCGATAAAGACCAGATTATCAATACCGAGTACCAGCTCAATAACGACAAGCGTGATGAGTCCGGCCCAGATCGAGGGGTCGGCAATCCATTCCATATTCAGTTAAAACCTTTACAACCTAAGAGTGCCATGTACCGATCATGGATAAGCCATAGATAAAATGCAATATTTTCTGCTGTTAATTACCTCGGGCGCCAAACGGGGCCTCGTAATACCTGTAAATAAAATAGCCACTTGCACAGGATATAACCTTATTCAACCACAAGCATATCGGCTGGTTATTATTTGCCATCGTGCGAATTTTCATCGATATAGGCTGAAATGGCCCGCCTGATTTTATGCCGGATTCCGCGCAGGCGATGAGCGGCTATACCAGGGCGGTCTCCGGCAAACGGTAAAGTCTATCAATAGATTTGATGTATATAACAACGATTTCCTGGAATTTAGATATTTATACTACTTAATGTCGTGGCTTGTCGGAGATCAATTTTTGCCGGAGGATGTGATGCGCGTTATCGGGGGACGTAGAGTGGCAAAACAGCAGTGGGAATAATTTGTTGCCAGTAAAAGGCACCAGGGGTTAGCGGGGAAGACGTCGCTGCTGCTGAAACCCGTTGTGACGAGTAATTTGCTGCCGTTCAGACGGTTTTGTGCGTTAAATAATTTTATTAACACTATAATCGATTATATGGTCTGGATTTTTATTTTTTTGCAGTCACTTGTTCTGTATCAACTCATTGTGAAAGATAACAAGGTATTAAAAGAGGAATGATGGAGGAACGATGAACGTCATTACTCAATCTTATGAATTGAATGGAACGGTTTTCTTGCCTAACATATTGTAAATATTGGGTATTTACTTCGAAATATTGCGTATAAGAATTTTCTTAAATCTGTCTATTGGTATGTAGACTTTACGTGTATTCTTAAATTATACGTGTAATTTCAGAATTTGACGGACAGTATGGCAGGGATCAACCGTGTATCATCACTGATAAATGCCAGTGATAGATACAAACTGACAGGATCAAAAGGTTTATAACCATACGGGTGGATATGAAAATGGTGAGTTTGAAAGCAGTTATACCGGTAGCAGGATTAGGGATGCATATGTTGCCCGCCACTAAGGCCATTCCGAAAGAGATGTTGCCGATCGTCGACAAGCCTATGGTGCAGTATATTGTTGATGAAATTGTAGCTGCGGGAATCAAGGAAATCGTGCTGGTAACGCATTCATCCAAGAATGCGGTAGAAAACCATTTCGACACCTCCTATGAACTGGAAGCATTGCTCGAACAACGCGTAAAACGTCAGCTTCTGGCGGAGGTGCAGGCTATCTGTCCTCCTGGCGTAACCATTATGAACGTACGTCAGGGCCAGCAGTTGGGGTTAGGCCACTCCATTCTTTGCGCGCGCCCGCTGATTGGCGATAACCCCTTTGTGGTTGTGCTCCCGGATATCATTCTGGACGACGCCAGCGCCGATCCTCTGCGCTATAACCTTGCCGCGATGGTAGCGCGTTTCAATGAAACGGGCCGTAGCCAGGTTCTGGCCAAACGAATGGAAGGCGACCTCTCCGAGTACTCTGTTATTCAGACTAAAGATCCTCTGGAATCGGCAGGGCAGGTGGCCCGAATCGTTGAATTCATCGAAAAACCTGATGAACCACAAACCCTGGATTCCGACCTGATGGCGGTGGGGCGTTATGTGCTCTCTGCCGATGTATGGTCCGAACTGGAGCGTACCGAGCCGGGCGCCTGGGGACGCATCCAGTTAACCGATGCCATCGCCGAGCTGGCGAAAAAGCAGTCGGTCGATGCGATGCTAATGACTGGCGATAGCTATGACTGCGGTAAAAAAATGGGCTACATGCAGGCTTTTGTAAGCTACGGTCTGCGTAACCATAAAGAAGGGGCAAAATTCCGCGAGAGCATTAAGAAGCTGCTGGCATAGTTTAAGCGCATGGCTTTTTAGCGGATGAGAGTGAGCGGTCCGAGTTTTCTGATGAAGAACAGACAATTCGTGGCCGTTCACACCGATAAGTATAGCAGGTATCGCTGATTAGTATCCATTTTAATTCAATGAGTTAGCGGTTTTCTTGTTATATTGTAGCGTTTGCGAACATGAGGCAATGTTCGGAGACTTCTGGTAGTAGAAGAACACGTATCATGCTGAAATGGTCGGACTAGCTAAATTTACTCTTTGCTGATAATTACTTACTAAGACTTTTCTTAAGTAAGTGGCCCTTAGTCAAGGCGTGAGACGAAAATAAAACTTGACTGAGATCATGTTTGCGCATTAAACAACGGTAACGCATGCATAATAATGTGAAGTTACTGATTGTGTATGCCCACACCAATGTCGCGGAAAAGACGTTACGGACTGGAGAGATCGTCAAAGGATGAAAAAGAAATGAACTGGCAGGTTGTCACTTTTTTTGGCGATAGCACCGTACTGTTACCCAGTGCGGCCGTACTGTTTATCGTTCTTTTTCTGCGAAAAGATTCAAAGCAGCTGGCCTGGCACTGGGCTCTGCTGTTCGGCATAACTGGCGCAATTGTCTGCGCATCAAAACTGGCATTTATGGGCTGGGGTATCGGGATTCGCGAGCTGGACTTCACTGGCTTTAGCGGGCACACCGCACTCTCTTCCGCTTTCTGGCCAATCCTCTTATGGCTGCTGTGCGCGCGTGCCACACCAGCTCTTCGTTTTACTGCCGTCGTATTCGGATATGCACTAGCCGGGCTGGTAGGCTATTCCCGTTTGATGGTTCATGCACATTCAACTTCGGAAGTTATTGCCGGCTTACTGCTGGGCGCCGCAGGGAGTGCAGCCTTTCTGCTGCTGCAGTCGCGCGTTCGCGATACTCATACAGCGCAGCTATCGTTTGGCGGCCTGGCGAGCATGGTCATTATCCCGGTGCTTCTGCTGAATACCGGGGCGAAGGCGCCAACCCAATCGCTGTTGGGCGAGATTGCGGTGAAGCTTGGCCCACTGGAAAAACCTTTTACACGAGTTGATCTGCACAAGGGATTTTACTGACTCAGGGGGGCGTGGGAAAGATGGCGGATTCAGAGAGACTCATGTCCTGTTCAGATTGTATGCAATATGAAATTTAAGGTGAAATGGTCTGCAACTGCGATATTTCATATCCATGAAATAAATCTGTGATGGGCCATTCTGCACAATAATTAGCTTAATGATAAGTCGCCAGGATGTTTCCTAAATAAGATTTCTGGCTAAATATCGAATTTAATAATGATAACAGCATGCTGGCATAATTCTTTTCACTATTAATTTTTGTAGTTGACTAACTATAATTAATTTGAAACTAAGTCAACACACTTTTTGTGGTGAAAAAGCAATAAAATCATGAGGTTGAAAATATTCAGTTGTTCTGTACTGCTGGCATTTGTAAGTGGTGACCGGAAAACAATAACCTTATCGACGAGCAGTTCATAGCGCTGCCAGCGTATCTGATAATTTAAGATTACGCTCCCAATTGAGGGCAGAATCTCGTAAACTTATGGCCGCGAAATTGTTTGTTTTGATGGATTAATCGCCGATTTATCGAAATCTGCGATTGAATTTAAAGGGAAAGAAGTGCAGTGCATTGGTAGCTGTTAAGCCAAGGGCGGTAGCGTACCTGCAGACGGACGTTTTCTCTATATCACATCTCATTTCATGCGACCGAAATTCCTAAAGTGGACTTCATACAGGTGATTATCTTCACAACCTGTATATACTTGCGTGTTGGCGCCAGCTCAGAGCGTTCCGTTTGGGGGCGGGCAGGAGAAACTGCGGGTGTAAAGCGTAAGGAATGGCCTTCAATAACAATTTCGCATACATTGTGTACTGCAGATAGCCTGTGAATCAAAAGCGGGCGTTGACCTGAGAATCCGATAACATGCTTTCGTTTTCTTTGCTCAAACCTGCAGACCAAAAATAGCAAAGGTTGGCGTCAGAGGGCGCTGCATCTATCTGTGTTCCCCTTGTCGCGCCAGCTTGCGGAAACGGGGCTTTAAATGGATCTTGTACAATGATAAAAATTGCGCGAATCGCACTCGCATTAGGGCTGCTTACTTCTGCCAGCTCACTTGCCTATGCCTCCGGGTTAGTGATGAATGATAACGAACTGCGCAACGATCTGGCGTGGCTTTCCGATCGCGGCGTTATTCATCTTAGCCTGTCGACCTGGCCTCTGAGCCAGGAAGAAATTAATCGGGCACTTAAGAAAGCAAAACCCTCTTACTCTTCTGAACAGGTTGTTCTCGCTCGAATCAACCAACGCCTCGATTCCTTAAAAGCTGATTTCCGGGTGAGCGGCTATACCTCAACGGATAAACCTGGAACGCCGCAGGGATTTGGCCAGAATCAGCCAGCGGATAGTTCTTTATCATTGGCCTTTAATAACAGCGGCGAATGGTGGGATGTGCATCTACAGGGCAACGTTGAAGGTGACGAACGCATCAGCAACGGTTCCCGTTTTAATGCTAACGGCGCCTACGGCGCGGTTAAGTTCTGGAACCAGTGGCTCTCGTTCGGCCAGATGCCGCAGTGGTGGGGACCGGGTTACGAGGGCAGCTTGATCCGCGGTGATGCGATGCGCCCGATGACCGGCGTTTTAATGCAGCGTGCTGAACAGGCCGCACCGGAAACCTGGTGGCTGCGCTGGATTGGCCCGTGGCAGTATCAGATTTCCGCCAGCCAGATGAATCAATATACCGCTGTACCGCATACCAAAATTATCGGCGGTCGTCTGACGTTTTCTCCTTTCCAGTCCCTTGAGCTTGGTGCATCGCGCATTATGCAGTGGGGCGGAGAAGGGAGACCGGAGTCGTTTAGTAATTTTTGGGACGGCCTGACGGGTAAAGATAATACAGCAGCAAACGATCCCAATGAACCCGGCAACCAGCTTGCTGGTTTTGACTTTAAGTTGAAACTGGAACCTACGCTGGGGCTGCCGATCAGCTTATACGGTCAAATGATTGGCGAAGATGAGTCCGGTTTTTTACCTTCAGCGAATATGTTCCTTGGCGGAGTCGAAGGTCACCACGGTTGGGGGAAAGATGCCATCAACTGGTATCTGGAAGCTCACGATACCCGATCGAATATGAGCCGAACCAACTATAGCTATACGCACCATATCTATAAAGATGGCTACTACCAGCAAGGTTACTCACTAGGTGATGCTATGGGAGGTGATGGCCAACTCTTTGCGGGTAAAGTTGAACTGGTGACAGAGGATAATCAGCGCTGGAGTGCACGTTTAGCGTATGCGAAGGTTAACCCAGAAAATCAGTCAATTAATAAGGCGTTTCCTCGCTCGGATACATTAAAAGGAGTGCAACTGGGCTGGAGTGGCGATGTGTACAAATCGGTACGACTGAACACTTCTCTCTGGTATACCGATGCGAACCATAATGATAGCGATGATGTAGGCGCAAGCGCCGGGATTGAAATTCCCTTTAATTTATAGCCTTAACACAGCTTCTGGAAATAGACTGTTGTTTGGGGATTAGAAACTTTTGGTTTACTGATGATGTGACATTATGAAGAAAAAAATTGTTAGATTTTCGGCATTGGCATTAGCGATAAGTTTTTTATCAGGCTGTACCATTTTGCCGGGACAGGGGTTAAATAGTCTGCGGAAAAATGTGGTTGAGTTACCAGATAGTGACTACGATTTAGATAAACTGGTGAATGTCTATCCAATGACTCCGGGCTTAGTTGATCAACTTCGTCCTGAAACCGTTATGGCTCGTCCGAATCCGCAGTTAGACAATTTACTGAAAAGTTATGAGTACCGTATCGGCGTGGGCGATGTGCTTATGGTGACGGTTTGGGATCATCCTGAGTTAACAACTCCAGCGGGCCAATATCGTAGCGCTAGTGATACAGGCAACTGGGTGAATTCCGATGGTTCTATTTTTTATCCTTACATTGGCAAGGTTCAGGTCGCAGGAAAAACTTTAAGCCAAGTACGGCAGGAAATTGCCAGTCGCTTAACTACATATATTGAAAGTCCGCAGGTTGATGTCAGCATTGCTGCTTTTCGTTCACAGAAAACTTATGTTACGGGCGAAGTCTCAAAATCGGGTCAACAGTCGATTACTAATATTCCTCTCACTGTAATGGATGCCATCAACGCAGCTGGCGGTTTATCTGCTGATGCTGATTGGCGAAATGTTGTTCTGACGCATAATGGTAAGGATACAAAAATATCACTATATGCCCTAATGCAGAAAGGTGATTTAACCCAAAACCACTTACTTTACCCCGGTGATATCCTATTTGTTCCGCGAAATGATGACCTGAAAGTATTTGTGATGGGCGAAGTGGGAAAACAAAGCACCATGAAAATGGATCGTAGCGGAATGACGTTGGCTGAAGCATTGGGCAATGCGGAGGGAGTGTCGCAAGAATTTAGTGATGCTACTGGCGTCTTTGTTATCCGCCAATTAAAAGGGGATAAACAGGGTAAGATTGCAAATATCTACCAGTTGAATGCGCAGGATGCATCAGCAATGGTTCTGGGGACTGAGTTCCAACTTCAGCCGTATGATATTGTTTATGTTACTACTGCTCCTGTGGTTCGTTGGAATCGTGTAATATCACAGCTGGTACCTACAATCAGCGGGGTTCATGATATGACCGAAACCGTTAAATTTATCAAGGATATGCAATGATGTTTGATACTATTCTTGTTGTTTGTACGGGGAACATCTGTCGCTCACCCATTGGTGAGCGTTTTTTACGGCAAGTATTACCTAATAAGAAAATTGATTCAGCAGGCACCAGCGCATTAGTAGAACATAGTGCTGATGATAGTGCGATAAGGATAGCGGAAAAGCATGGGATTTCATTAGAAGGACATAAAGGACAGCAATTTACCTCAAAGCTAGCTAGGCAATATGATCTAATTCTGGTGATGGAAAAATGTCATCTTGAACAAATTGGGCGGTCCGCTCCCGAAGTTAGAGGGAAAACGATGCTGTTTGGTCAATGGTTAAACCAAAAAGAAATCCCTGATCCTTATCGCAAAAGTGATGAAGCGTTTGCTTCTGTGTATGAATTGATTGAGCAAGCCGGCTTACTTTGGGCCGAAAAATTAGGCGCATAATTATCAGGAATCATTGCATGTCATCAGTTAAAAACAGAGCCGTTGAAAAAGAGGCGGATGAAATTGATTTAGGCCGTTTGGTTGGTGAACTTATTGATCACAGGAAGTTAATTATTTCCGTAACTGCATTATTTACGTTGGTTGCGCTTCTCTATGCATTGTTTGCTACGCCCATCTATCAAGCCGATGCACTATTACAGGTAGAGCAAAAGCAGGGTAATGCTATCCTTAACAGTTTAAGCCAGATGTTACCAGACAGTCAGCCTCAGTCTGCGCCGGAAATAGCTTTGTTGCAGTCACGTATGATCTTGGGTAAAACAGTTGATGACCTGAATTTGCAGGCTAGGGTAGAAGAAGATAAATTTCCTTTATTGGGTAAGGGATGGGCTCGTCTGACAGGCAAACAGCCTGGTAGATTGATGGTAAGCAGGCTTTATTTACCATCAGATAATGACTTAGATACACCGTCACTAAAGTTAACGGTAAAGGATAAACGTCATTATAGTGTTATTTTTGATGATAAGGTGATGCAGGGAGAAGTTGGTGTTTTATTGGACTCCAATGGTATTTCTCTTAAAGTTGATAGCATAGAAGCACAACCAGGGACTGAGTTTGTTATATCTTATGTAAGTAAATTAAAAGCAATCAGTGACTTACAAGAAATATTCAGTGTTAGCGATCAGGGAAAAGATACTGGGATGTTAAGTCTTTCATTAACTGGCCCCGATCCCTTATTGCTGGAAAAAATACTTAATAGTATCAGTAATAATTATCTGGCACAGAATGTTGCTAGACAGGCGGCGCAGGATGCCAAAAGTTTAGAATTTCTTGATGAGCAGTTACCCAAGGTACGTAACGACTTAGATATTGCAGAAGATAAGCTAAATCAATATCGTCGACAAAAAGATTCAGTTGATCTATCTTTAGAAGCAAAATCCGTACTTGAACAGATAGTGAATGTTGATAATCAGTTAAATGAATTGACCTTTCGCGAATCTGAGATTTCTCAACTGTATACCAAAGAGCATCCAACCTATAAAGCGCTAATGGAGAAACGCAAAACTTTGCAGGATGAAAAGGCAAAGCTAAACCAACGTGTTTCTGCTATGCCTAAAACACAGCAAGATATTTTGCAATTAAGTCGAGATGTTGATTCTGGACAAGCAGTCTATATGCAACTCTTAAACCGTCAGCAGGAGCTCAATATAGCTAAATCGAGCGCGATTGGTAATGTAAGAATTATCGATAATGCTGTGTCACAACCGAAACCAGTGAAACCTAAAAAAATACTAATTTTACTCGTTGGTTTTTTTATAGGGGGAATGATATCAGTAGCATTGGTAATTCTACGTATATTTTTACGTCGAGGAATTGAAAACCCAGAACAGCTAGAAGAGATAGGCATTAATGTCTATGCGAGTATTCCTGTATCCGAGACTTTTGCGAAAAAAGTTATACAAGCGCCAAGTTTACGCAAGAGAAGCACCCCAGAGTATCAAAGTTTTCTTGCTCTGGAAAATCCAGCAGATTTGGCTATAGAAGCTATTCGCGGATTACGCACAAGTCTGCATTTCGCAATGATTGAAGCGCGGAATAACGTATTGATGATTTCCGGTGCCAGTCCAAATGCGGGTAAAACATTTGTCAGTACAAATCTTGCTGCGGTAATTTGTCAGGCTGGAAGTAAGGTATTATTCATTGATACTGATATGAGAAAAGGGTATACCCATAAATTATTTAATTGTAGTAATGAAAATGGTTTATCAGATATTTTATCTGGCAAGATAGATATTACTAAGGCGATCCAAACGGTTCCATCTGTGGGGTTCGATTATATTTCGCGAGGAATAGCCCCTCCCAACCCTGCTGAATTATTAATGAATCGTCGATTTAATGAATTGCTGACATGGGCCAGCCAACATTATGATATGGTTATCCTTGACACACCTCCTATATTGGCAGTAACCGATGCGGCAATTATAGGCCATTATGTGGGGACAACGCTACTCGTTGCTCGTTTTGAACAAAATACAGTGAAAGAGCTTGAAGTAAGCTTTAAACGGTTTGAACAAAGTGGCGTCCAGGTGAAAGGTTGTATATTAAACGGGATCGTTAAAAAGGCCAGTAGTTATTACGGTTATGGTTATAACCACTATGGATATTCCTACACGGATGATAAATAGTTAAAATATTGAGAATCAGATCATCCCAGATCTGATTCTCAGTTTACTTAACGATATATATCTTCATTAAATTTATATTAATTATAAAGATTTTATAATATATATTGAGAGGGTAACATGACGCTCCTCGGCAGGAATTTTTTAGTTAGTACAACACTTGTATTGTCGGATTTTATTGGTTTCATTATATCCATATATTTGGCCATGGGACTATTGTCAAATACACTTGGCCAAAATGAGCAAATTATTCCACGAGCACAGATAGAAGGCTGGGTTGCCTTACATTGGTTATTGGCATTCTGTTGCGTAGGCTGGTTTTCGATGAGATTGCGTCATTATTTTTATCGAAAAACATTTTGGTTTGAATTAAAAGAAATCCTACGAACACTTGTGATTTTTGCGATTATTGAAATTGCAGTTATTGCGTTTACAACTTGGTCATTTTCTCGTTATTTATGGGGGTTAACTTGGTTATTGACTCTTATATTTGTCCCTATTTTACGTATGGCAATGAAGCGGATTTTAAATAAGTTAGGCTACTGGCAGCGTGATACTTGGGTTATCGGTAGCGGAGAGAATGCACACGAGGCCTATAAAGCGATCACAAGTGAGCGTAATTTAGGATTGAATATCGTAGGGTTTATTGCTAGCGAGGGGGGGATCCCCAGCGGCAAAAAGATAGATGGTATCGATGTATTACCGAACAATATTCATTGGTTAATGACTAAAGACAAAAAAACACAGTTTATTGTTGCAGTAGAATCACACCAAAGTGAAATGCGTAATACTTGGTTGCGAAATTTTATGATTAAAGGGTTTCGCTATATTTCTGTTATTCCAACATTACGTGGAATGCCTCTAGATAGTACAGATATGTCATTTATTTTTAGTCATGAAGTAATGATATTTCGCGTACAACAGAATCTCGCCAAGTGGTCATCACGTATCCTTAAGCGATTATTTGATATTGCAGGCTCCATCTCTATTATCATTATACTATCCCCTGCGTTGATATACATAAGTCGAAAAGTAAAGCAAGACGGTGGACCGGCTATTTATGGTCATGAACGTATAGGTAAAGGTGGTAAATCTTTTAAATGCCTGAAGTTTCGCTCAATGGTAATTAACTCAAAAGAGGTCCTCGAAGAATTACTAGAAAATGATTCTGACGCCAGAGTCGAATGGGATGCCACCTTTAAATTGAAAAATGATCCGCGAATTACAAAAATCGGTGGATTTCTACGCCGAACGAGTCTGGATGAATTACCACAATTATTTAATGTGCTAAAAGGTGAGATGAGCTTGGTGGGACCACGACCAATTATCACTGCTGAGTTAGAAAGATATAATGAAGAGGTTGACTACTACCTTTTAAGTAAGCCCGGAATGACTGGATTATGGCAGGTTAGCGGTCGTAGCGATGTTGATTATGAGACTCGCGTCTATCTAGACGCATGGTATGTAAAAAATTGGTCAATGTGGAATGATATAGCAATACTGTTTAAGACCATTGGCGTTGTTTTGAAAAAAGACGGGGCTTATTAGTTATTTTTAGTCTATTAGACTCAAGGATAGAAAATGAGAATTATGATAGTAAATTCATTATATTACCCCTATAAGTTTGGTGGCGCAGAAATCTCAGTTCAATTTTTGGCAGAAGAATTAGTTAAAAGAAATATAATAGTGCGAATCATAACACTGAATAATTCAAATGAAATAATCTATGACACTATAAATGGCGTTGAGACTGTTTCTGTACCATTACAGAATATTTATTGGCCATATTCATCTGAATCTCATGGGATATTTAAAAAAATACAATGGCATTTTAGGGATACAATGAACCAGAGTATGGCGGAAGTATTTAAAAAACAATTGGATGAGTTTAAACCTGATTTAGTTCATACTAATAATTTAGCCGGCTTTTCGGTTTTTATATGGAATGTGGTGAAAGCAAGCAAACTACCATTAGTTCATACTGCTAGGGATTATTATTTATTTCATCCAAATTCTACACTTTTCAAAAAAGGAATGAATATGAGTGTAGATAATATATCGGTAAAATTGTTATCGTATTTAAAGAAAAAAACAAGCCAAAAAGTAGATGCATTTGTTGGGATCAGTAAATTTATTTCAACTTTTCACAAAGATAGTGGTTTTGCGAAAAAGGCTAAACATAGACATATATATAATCCAATAAACAAAATTGACTTCTCTAAAAAAGAGATTCAGCCTTGTTTGACAATTGGGTTCTTGGGGCGTTTAACATCAGAAAAAGGTTTTGATATTTTTATCAAATTTGCGAACAAATATTCAAAAGATATTAAATTTGTGGCTGCAGGGAATCCATCCTCTTCTGAAGATTCTAGAGAATTATGCTTACTTGCGCGAAAGGCTGGGATTGAATTAAAAGGATATATTCCTGCCAGTGAGCTTTTATCGAATGTTGATGCCTTGTTGCTTCCAACAAAATGGAATGAACCTTTTGGTCGCGTAGTCGCTGAGGCTGCAATTTCGGGCATTCCGGTATTTACAAATTTGACTGGTGGTGTCAAAGAAATATCTGAGTATTATAATTGGGTGCGTGCAATAGAGGAATTTGAACCATCGATTGTCAGAAAATTACAAACGCTAGCAGATAATGCAGAAGACCTAAACCAGCCATTTAATGGATCCCATATTTGTGAACAATATATATCTTTGTATAGTGATGTACTAAATAAAAATTAACACAGGGCATAAATGAGGATTAATGGATGAAAAGAATTTACATAGATGGTAGATGGGTAGGTATGGGAGGAATTGGTACATTCTACAGTGAAGTCAACAAAATCTTGAAATTTGACGATGCGGGATTTAAAGGTATGCCCCACTCTCCACTTGATACAGTGAGAAGTTCACTCAAACTATGGAGGAAAAAAAATTCTATTTATTTATTTCCTGGTTATATTCCGCCTCTTTTTTCGAGGTGTCCGTATATTTTTACAATACACGACCTAAATCACCTTGATAGGCCCGAAAATTCCAGTTTAATTAAACGGCTATTTTATCAATTAGTAATTAAACGAGGATGTAAAAAAGCATCATATATATTCACAGTATCAGATTTTTCCAAGCAAAGAATAATTGAATGGTCTGGTGTGGAACATGAAAAAGTAATTACTGTCGGCAACGGTGTTTCAAAACGATTTTCCGCCTCGGGGGAAACGATGAGCACTTATGATTTTCAATATTTTCTTTGTGTTGGAAACAGAAAACTTCATAAAAATGAAATTCGTGTTATTGAAGCTTTCAGCAGTGCAACTATATCAAAAGACATAAAATTAGTTTTAACAGGGAATGCAGATGATGCAATCTTGGGTAAAATTAAAGAATTAAATTTATCTGATCGTGTGATATTTTCAGGATATATTTCTGACGCTGATCTACCTAAATTGTATAGAGGAGCTTTTGGTCTGATATTTGCATCTCTTTATGAAGGTTTCGGATTACCCGTGATTGAAGCTATGGCATCTGGAGTGCCAGTGATTACTTCTAAGACAACTTCATTAGGTGAGGTAGCAGGAGATGCTGCTATACTTGTTGATCCAGAGAATGTTATAGAGATCAGAGAAGCTATAGAGCTTTTACATAACAATTCTGTACTAAGAGATGAAATGATATACGCTGGATTTATTCAGGCAAAAAAATATAATTGGGAAAATGTTGCAGAAAGAATAAAAGCGGCCATATGTATATTACAGTGATACATAGTTTTATGTGTATTATTATAGAAATCACTAAAAGTTATAGTTATTATTGCCGCGATGTCCATTAATATATATAAGATGTATTATAATGTAATGACGGTGTGTGCAGCTTGATAGTTTAGGGAAACTTTTCCTATACCAAAATATTTATAATGTCGAGTGATATCGTAAACTTTCCTCTTAAATAAATAAATAAATTAAGTAAAGTAAGATGTTTTTTAGAGGGAGCGACAATCGACTTAAAAATGCGTAAATTATTACAATGAGTTGAGGGAGTGATGTTAATTTAAAATATGCGCTTTGTGTTTATCATTTGTTTATTTTTTTTGTTGAATAAAAATTTATAAATTTTTCATCCCAGGGTTTATATTGTTAGAAATAAAATAACTATATACAGATGCTTAATTTTCCCCTTAGCATTAAAATTTGTTAATATACGTGCAGTGGAAAAATATTAGTACTCAAATTAAATTTGGAATGAAGATCAATATCTCGTTGCAGATTATAGCTATTTACCATTTGTATATAAAATGTGTAGTGGATGAATTGCATTCACTACTGTTGCGATAATTTTTTAAAGGTTTAAAGAGTAGTTATGAATCCTAATTTTAAACTAGGTATTGTTGCTGATTGGCTAGTAACCTATGCTGGCTCAGAAAAGGTGATATCTGAATGCCTCAAAGTATTCCCTGAGGCTGAATTATTCTCAGTTGTTGACTTTTTAAATGATAGTGATAGAGCCCTTCTGGGCAATAAAAAGGCGACAACAACATTTATTCAAAATCTTCCATGGGCACGTAAAAAATATCAAAAATATTTACCACTAATGCCTCTTGCGATAGAACAATTAGATGTATCTAATAAAGATATAATACTATCAAGTAGCCATGCTGTATCCAAAGGTGTTATTACAGGCCCAGATCAGCTTCATATAAGCTATGTTCACTCTCCAATTAGATATGCTTGGGATCTACAGCATCAGTATTTACGTGAAGCTGGCTTAAGTAATGGCTTGAAAAGTATGATAGTTCGTTGGATTTTGCATAGAATCAGAATTTGGGATAACAGAACAGCACATGGTGTTGATCATTTTGTAGCTAATTCGAATTTTATTGCCCGACGCATTAAAAAAGTTTATGGAAGGGATGCCGATGTTATTTATCCACCGGTGAATGTAGATAAATTTACACTTGTGGATAATAAAGATGATTATTATTTAACTGCATCAAGGCTTGTCCCATATAAAAGAATAGATCTTATCGTTGACGCGTTTAAAAACATGCCAGATAAGAAGCTAATAGTAATTGGTGATGGCACTGAAATGAACAAAATAAAATCAAAAGCTTCCTCTAATATAGAGATTTTAGGGTATCAACCTGATGCTGTATTACAAAAACATATGCAAAAGGCTAAGGCATTTGTATTTGCTGCTGAGGAGGATTTTGGAATAACTCCTGTTGAAGCTCAGGCCTGTGGAACACCCGTTATAGCTTTTGGTAAAGGTGGAGCGGTTGAGACAATTAAAACTAGGCAGTATCATTCAAATCCAACTGGGATTTTATTTGGTGAGCAAAGTATTCAAGCTGTTATAGCTGCAGTTAATGAATTTGAGAATTCAAAAGAAATTTACAACCCTATTTTTTGCCGTGATAACGCATTACGATTTTCAGAAGAACGGTTTAAAAAAGAAATTTCACAATACATAAATGATAAGTGGGCAAGTTTTTGCCATACCAAATAATAGTGAGAATTTTACTTATGAGAGAAAGTCCAGATATTATGGCATTATTTATCGTCGTACTCTACAATAAGATAGTAAATGATTCAGCCACAATACAATCGTTAACTAACTACAAGTTTGATAAATCGAAAGTCATTATATTTAATAATGGTCCTATGGAGGTTTTCTTAACTGAAGAAGATAAGGCAAAATTAAATAATACTTTCTGTAGTCATGAGTTAGTTAATTGCATTGAAAATAAACCATTGAGCATACTCTATAACGATATTATAAATAATAATAGCAATGTTAATAAATTCGTTATTTTGGATGATGACTCTATTATTACTGATTCCTTTGCTAAGATTGTAAATAATAGTAACTTCGATCTTGAATTACCAAGAATTCAATCAGTTATAGATGATAAGACGTATTATCCCATTAACGATAAAAAAATTGTATTATGCAATAGTATTTTGAACCCCAAAACAGTAGTCTCTATCGCTTCTGGAATGATTATTAATAATCGATTAGTAGATGTTTTTAGACAATATAATCTCCAGTTATTTGATAATTCTTTTGCATTGTATGGTGTAGATGCTAGTTTTTTTCGAAGGTTAAATTACATTGCGTTAAAAGAAAATATTAAAGTCAATACTTCATCAATTATTATACATTCTTTGTCTCGAGTAGAAAAAAAAGAAAAAATATACTCCTCACATGAACGTATAATTGATATTACATTAAGTACAAAAAAATATCTCTCAGTACATCTGATATATATATTTATTTTAATGTTATCAAAACAAATTGCAAATTTAGATTTTTCTAGCATAATGCTTGTGTTTAAAACGTTTCTTGCCGGCGAGCATGAAAGATGTAAATTGTGGAAAAATAGGATTAAGGGAAGCTAACTTATTATAGTAATTCTCTCTTTTATGTAAGCTTGACTTAAAATTCTTGAAGTTGAGTCTTGAATAGTAAAGGATATAAATGAGTAACGAAAATGATAAATCCACAATTAAAAAGAAGAACAATTTTACGTCTAATATTTACTGTCCCTCTTGTTTTATTAATTTGCTATCTGGTTACAAAAAGGGGGCAATTCTTACCTGATTACCAAATGTATTATTCACTTTTCTTGTATCCATCAGATAATGTTGAAATATCTTTTAACCTTCTCACAACTTTTTTTAGGGACAATAACCTAGGCTTTGATGCTTTTTTATTCTTGTATGCTTTGTTAGGATTAGGTCTTCATCTTTATTTTTCAATGAAATATGTAAAGGATGAACAAGGTACACTTCGTTTTATTATATTTTTGATTCCATATTTTTGTTATTTCTTCATTTTGTGGGATTTGATTCAAATTCGGTACTCAGCAGGTATATCCTTTCTGATGTTTGGAATATTTGCTGCGAACAATAAAAAAAGAATTCTGCTTTTTTTTACCGCTTTCGTACTCCATAATTCTATGATGTTACCAATTGGCTTATTCTACTTGTTTTTAATACTAAAAAATAAGTATATTAAGTTTTTAATGGTTCCAGGTATTGCGATTGCGAGTTTAGCTGGTTTGCAATTCACTCGGTATTCTGAAAAATATAATGAAGTTTCTAATACTCTTGATAGACTTAATCTGCTTGGTGGTAACTGTTTAATGCTTTATACGATGGTTGCAATGTTTTTTATCTTTCATAAAGATATTAATCAAAAGTTTAAAGCACAGGTTTCAGCACTAATCTATTCAACTCTTGTTTTAACAGTGTTAATTATCACTCTTAATTTTGAATACACATCTATTGCTAATAGACTTCTGGCCTTAAGTTTATTTTTTGCATTCACATGTCATATTTTTATAAGGAATAAATTTAACTTAATTTTTATTTTTCTTCTTGCAGTGGTTTTTAGTGCATGGAATTTTAATTTGATTGTACTTGATCCCAATAGTTTTTTTAACACTAAATGGTATTATCCATAGAAGGTCCTAAATCTAAGTTTAATTATACTCGTGAGGGGGAGGGGATGAAATACTGCAATCTAAAAATTATTTTTATATCGTTGTTTTTTTCAATATTTTCAGCTAATGCTTTTGACGTTGGTGTCGGTATCCACTTATCGAGTTATAAGGGCAGCAATACCAATTATGTTAACTTGATAAAAAAATATGGATTTAACTCCGTTAGACTCGATTACCACTGGAGCGATGTCGAAAGGACGCCAGGCCAATATCAATCAGCAAATTCTAAGCTAGATAGTTTTATTAAGACTGCTTCATCAATGGGTATTAAGCCATTGGTGATATTTGATTATGGGAATAAAATTTATGGTGGAGGAAAGCCGATTACTCCTGAGCAGCGTAAAGCCTTTGCTAATTATGCTGTTTGGACAGTCAAACATTTATCTCCTTCAGTCAATACTTTTGAAATTTGGAATGAATGGCATTTAGAAAAACCCAGGACTCATTCGCAAAGCCAAGAATCAGCAGAGCAATATGTTATGTTGGTTAAAGAAGTATATTCCGCAATAAAAAAAGCATCCCCTGCGACAATTGTAATAGCAGGTTCATTTAACCCAACAAAGCCAGAGGAAATAGCTTGGGAAAAAAAGATTTTCAATTTAGGATTTCTTAACTACATTGATGGGATAAGCCTTCATACTTATAACAACTCCTTCAGCTCGTATCTAACTCCTTCTGAAAGCCTTGTATTTGTCGATAAAATGGAGCACCGTGTTAAAAACATTTCGGGGGAATATAAGAAAATTTATATTACTGAAATAGGTATAAGTGACCATTATAAAAACACTATACCCCAATCAGATATAGCCAAATTTGCATTTGATTACTATAAGCAAGCTGCTGATAGGAGTTATATACAAGGAGTATGGTGGTACGATTTTATCAATGATGGTGATAATAAACGAGATGGAGAGGATAATTATGGCATCCTCAATTCGGACCTAACTGAAAAACCAATTGCGCGGTCAATAAAAAATCTTCGAGAATAATGAGTTGCAGTATATAGCAAATTAAACTATGGGCTTTGAAATGGATTGGTTGGTGTATGAAGCATATAAAAAACATTATGTACATGTTGTCAGTTCAATTGGTAAATTATGCTTTTCCTTTGATAACTATTCCAATCGTGTCGCGTGTGTTTGGTCCTGAAAAAATTGGCTTAATAAATTATATTGCCGCTATCGTAGGATATTATACCTTAGTGGTTAGTTATAGTTTTAATTTTACAGGCGTAAGGAGATTAACTCGAGCTAAAGAGAAACAGGCGGAGATTTTTTCTACAATATTCACATGTCAGCTTATACTTTTGACTTTATGCGTTATTATCTTTAGTGCATGCCTACATTTTATTGTTGACTTACATGAAAATTTACTAGTGTCAGTTGTTACTTTTACTTCTTGTATTGCAGCTCTCTTTACTCAAAACTGGTTTTTACAAGCTCATAATGATTTTAAACTTATAGCAAAAATATCTTTTATTTCGAAACTGTTATCTTTTGTTCTTATTTTGACTCTGATTAAAGATCACTCAGCAGTGTTAATGTATGTTGCTATCATTAATGTGATGACATTGGTTGTATCAATAACAATGTTTTTGATTACTGTACAAAAGTATAATATTAAATTGGGATTTTCAAAGTTATCGACCTGCCTTAACTATCTTAACGAAGATAAATATCTATTTTTTTCATCTATAGTTACGAGTTTATATACTACAACAGGGATTATACTTCTTGGTTCTTTGGGCACTAAAGTTGATGTTGGATATTACTCATCTGCTCAAAAGGTCATCGATACTTTTAAAAGTGTTGTGATGTTGCCTATATCTCAAATAATTTTCCCTATTCTTTCAGAAAAATTTGGGCGAAATAAAGAAGAAGGTGTAAACACAGTAAAAGAAATTATGCCTGCCTTTATTTTACTTAGCATATGCACTCTTGCTTTTATTCTTTTGTTTAGTGAAATAATAATTAAATTACTGTTTGGGCCTTTATTTTTACCATCAGTGAATTTACTTAGTATACTTTCAATAGGATTATTTGCAGTTTTTTTTGGTACGTTAATTGGTGGGCAAGTGATGCTCAACCTTGGCCTTGATAAAGCTTTCTTGAAAATACAGGTTATAATTTCAATTTTAAGTTTAGTTATCAATATAATTTTTATCGGCAAAGGTGGCGCGATAATAACGGCTTGGGTTTGGACACTGTCTGAAATTATTATTACTGCATATCAAATTATTTATCTTAGGAATATGGGTATTAATATTTTATCTTTCGATATGTTATTACCATCACGAATTAAAGGCGCCTTATTTTATGTTCTTAAACGCAATAAGCACTAAAACTTCCATTTTATCGAAGATGTTTAAATTAGCATTGAGCCCATCAAAAACTTTGTTAGAACCTGTCTTCCTCGAAATTAATAAGAATGAAGTATCTTCTGCGCATAAGGGGTTAATTCCAAGAGTAATCTGGATGTATTGGGATGATGAGAATGTACCGAGTGTTGTTAGTTTGTGCTATGAACAAACAAAGAAAGTTTGCGAAGGATATGATGTATTATTACTTAATAAAAAAACTGTACTTGAGTTTATTACTTTACCTGAGTTTAACCCTACACTCCCAAAAGCAATTATTGCTGACTATATCAGACTTAAACTACTAGAAAAATTCGGTGGTATCTGGGTAGACGCAAGTGTGTTCATAACAGAAGATTTTGATTGGTTTATAAATAAACTCGGTTCTCATCAAGCATTTCTTTTTTATTCTGATGAATGTACTATCGACATAAAAAAACCTATTTCAGAAAACTGGTTTATCGCTGCGCCAAAAGGAAGTGTGTTTATTAAAGAGTGGTTTGATGAATTCTCTAGATGTATTACAAGTGAACAACCACTAAAATTTTATTCTGAAGTTAAAAAAGATAAAAAATTGCTCCAGAATTTATCCAAGCCTGATTATTTGCTTTGTTATATTTCTGCAATTGTTGTTTTGGATAAATTTCCATTCCCAATTCTATACGCATCATCTGGTTCTGTAGGACATTATTTTACGTATAAGCACAATTTTAATAGCTACCTTATCGCTACGGAATTACTACTTTGTAATAAAAATGATGTTAGTAAGCCAAAGTTAATTAAAATGACCGCAGGGACTAGAAAAGTTATTGACTTTTTTTTACGTTATAAAATCTTCTTGTCAACAAGCCTGCTTGGATCCGAAATGAATAAATAATTTACTATTAACTTTCTTTATGACGATGACATAATGCGAAATACATCAATTGACATATTAAAGCTTACACTTTCTTTCTTTGTTGTTTTTATTCACATGAAATTGTTGGCTAATATATACCCTACTGTTAGTTTTTTTTTAGTCAATGGTTTATTCAGAATTGCAGTCCCCGTTTTTCTTGTTATAAATGGTTATTACTTTGCGTCAGTCAAAAACTCTGATGACTATAAACGATTTGCTCTAAATTTATTTTCGATTTATGTATTATGGATGGGGGTATACTCTGTATATTGGTTTTCTAAAGAATCATTGCTTGCAAATTTGGGTTATGTTTTTTTTGGATATTATCACCTCTGGTATGTTGTAGGTTTGATTTTTTCATCTTTTTTGCTTTTTATAATTAGGAGGTGGAATTTTTACTGGCTCCTTTTGATCTCATTTTCTTTATACTTTTCCGGTGTTTTACTCCAGTATGTATTGATCGTGAAAAATATAAGCGGAAATTGGGGAGGGCGGGGGGCAATTATTTGTACCTTTATCGTAATTTTTTATTTGACTGTTTGCCTTTTTTAATTCTTGGTTTCGTTATTAAACGTTGTGAGTTAAACATTAGTATATCTAAATATACATTGTTTTTTTTGGGGGGGGGGTTGCTTCTTGTTCTGTATGGTGAGGTATATTTAAATTATAACTACATTAGTACCTTTTCGCCTTTAGATATGTGTTTCACAATGTTTTTATTAGCTCCGGTCGTTTTCATTTTTACTAAAAGTATTGTTTTTGAGTTAAACTCAAAAAACATTTCGGATTTTGCATCTGCGGTTTTTTTTGTCCATCTTCTGGGCCTTAGAATAGTCGGAAAGCTTGAGAAAGAATTGTCAATTGATAATGAGATTTTTCATTTTTCTTTGTCTATTATAATGGTTGTTATTCTGGCTTCGGGTTTGGTCTTTCTTAAAAATAAATGGGCTAATAGATTTCGTATTATTTAACTAGTGTGATATATTTTCCTTCTCTTGCTATATTTGCATTCTCAAGCTTTTAGTGAATTTATTTAAGTGTTTTTACTGGCTTGAATCCAACTTAAAGTTAACATATTGAGAAAAACAACTCCTTGGCTCATAACAAAAACATAAAGAGAAACTATAGGAATAGATCTAATATCCATAGCGCTTAAATATTAAACAGTGCATATATGACATATTTAAGCTATGCGCTTTGTCAGCTTTACGCTAATATAATCTTTACATTATAAGCTGCGAATTGTCGCAGTGACCACACCTGACAGGAGTATGTAATGTCCAAGCAACAGATCGGGGTTGTCGGTATGGCAGTGATGGGGCGTAACCTTGCGCTCAACATCGAAAGCCGGGGTTATACCGTCTCCGTTTTCAACCGCTCCCGTGAAAAGACCGAAGAAGTGATTGCCGAGAATCCCGGCAAGAAGCTGGTCCCACATTATACAGTGCAAGAGTTTGTTGAGTCGCTCGAAACTCCACGCCGTATCCTGTTAATGGTGAAGGCGGGCGCAGGCACTGATAGTGCCATAGACTCTCTGAAGCCTTACCTGGACAAGGGTGACATCATCATCGATGGTGGTAATACCTTCTTCCAGGATACGATTCGGCGTAATCGTGAGCTTTCTGCTGATGGTTTTAACTTCATTGGCACCGGCGTGTCCGGCGGTGAAGAGGGCGCGCTTAAAGGACCTTCAATCATGCCTGGCGGTCAGAAGGAAGCTTATGAACTGGTTGCTCCAATTCTTAAGCAGATTGCAGCTGTCGCGGAAGACGGTGAACCGTGCGTAACCTATATCGGTGCTGATGGTGCTGGTCATTATGTCAAAATGGTTCACAACGGTATTGAATACGGCGATATGCAGCTTATTGCAGAAGCCTACGCTTTACTGAAAGGTGGTCTCGCGCTTTCTAATGAAGAGCTGGCCCAAACCTTTACCGAATGGAATGAAGGTGAGCTCAGCAGCTATCTCATTGACATCACAAAAGACATCTTCACCAAAAAGGATGAAGAGGGTAAATACCTGGTCGATGTAATCCTCGATGAAGCGGCAAACAAAGGTACCGGTAAATGGACCAGCCAGAGCTCTCTTGACCTCGGTGAACCGCTGTCACTTATCACTGAATCTGTATTCGCACGCTACATTTCTTCTCTTAAAGATCAGCGTGTGGCTGCTTCGAAAGTCCTTACCGGACCACATGCGAAGAGTGCAGGTGATAAAGCGGAGTTCGTTGAGAAAGTTCGCCGGGCTCTGTACCTGGGCAAAATCGTCTCTTACGCTCAAGGCTTCTCCCAGCTGCGTGCGGCTTCTGATGAATACCACTGGGATCTGAACTACGGTGAGATCGCGAAAATCTTCCGTGCCGGCTGTATCATTCGTGCTCAGTTCCTGCAAAAGATTACGGATGCCTATGAACAGAATGCTGGCATCGCTAACCTGCTTCTGGCACCGTACTTCAAGCAGATCACTGATGACTATCAGCAAGCCCTGCGCGATGTAGTCGCATATGCTGTGCAGAATGGTATTCCGGTTCCGACGTTCTCTGCTGCCATCGCATACTACGATAGCTATCGTTCCGCAGTCTTGCCTGCTAACCTGATTCAGGCGCAGCGTGACTATTTTGGTGCGCATACCTATAAGCGTACCGATAAAGAAGGTGTGTTCCACACCGAGTGGATAGATTAACTAGCTGACAAACAACCTGGCAAAAGCCAGGTTGTTTTTTAATTCAAAAATATCAAATCGTATTTAATTTTTTGATTAAATATATATTTTTTATTCTTTTTTATGTCTACATAGTATTTCTTTATTTGCACTTTTAATTGAACTTGTAAATAAAGAAGTTATTACTTCCATCGCGTCACATTTAATATTTCATATTTATTAAGGATTTTATTATGTTACTTCCTGTGATTATGGCGGGTGGCACCGGTAGCCGCCTGTGGCCAATGTCCCGTGAACTCTATCCCAAACAGTTTCTCCGACTATACGGGCAGAACTCCATGTTGCAGGAAACTATCTCGCGCCTCTCCGGCCTGGATATTCATGAACCCATGGTTATCTGCAATGAAGAGCATCGCTTTCTGGTTGCCGAACAGCTGAGACAGCTCAATAAGCTGTCGAAAAATATTATCCTTGAACCGGTGGGCCGTAACACGGCACCGGCTATCGCCCTCGCAGCACTTCAGGCAACGCAGAATGGCGAAGACCCGCTGATGCTAGTTTTGGCGGCGGACCATATTATTAATAATCAGCAGGTCTTCCACGACGCCATCCGCGTTGCGGAACAGTACGCGCAGGCTGACCACTTGGTCACCTTTGGTATCGTACCTAACACCCCTGAAACCGGCTATGGCTATATTCAGCGCGGCGAAGCTCTGGTGGAAGCGGAGCATACTCCTTATCAGGTCGCCCGTTTTGTCGAGAAGCCCGACCTGGAGCGTGCGCAGGCCTATCTGGCTTCCGGTGAATACTACTGGAACAGCGGCATGTTTATGTTCAGGGCGAGAAAGTACCTCTCCGAACTGGCAAAATTCCGCCCGGATATACTCGAAGTCTGCACGGAAGCTGTCAAGGCTGCCGACAGCGGTAGCGACTTTATCAGCATTCCGCATGACGTGTTCAGCACCTGTCCTGACGAGTCAGTGGACTATGCGGTGATGGAAAAGACTTCTGATGCGGTGGTAGTGGGCCTGGATGCGGACTGGAGTGATGTAGGCTCCTGGTCAGCCCTGTGGGACGTTAGCCAGAAAGATGAACAGGGTAATGTACTGACGGGGGATGCCTGGGTGCACAACAGCCAGAACTGCTACATCAACAGCGATGAAAAGCTGGTGGCGGCCATCGGCGTTGAGGACCTGGTGATCGTCAGTACTAAGGACGCGGTTCTGGTGATGAATAAAAATCGCGCTCAGGATGTGAAAAAGGTTGTGGAGTACCTGAAGAATAACCAGCGTAGTGAATACAAACGTCATCGCGAAATATACCGGCCTTGGGGACGTAGCGACGTGGTGGTACAGACACCGCGCTTTAACGTTAACCGCATCACTGTTAAGCCGGGTGGGGCGTTCTCCATGCAGATGCACCATCACCGTGCAGAACACTGGGTGATCCTCGCGGGCACGGGGCAGATAACGGTCAACGGTAAGCAGTTTCTGCTGACTGAAAATCAGTCTACCTTTATTCCCATTGGCGCCGAACACTGCCTGGAGAACCCGGGGCGTATTCCTCTGGAGGTACTGGAAATTCAATCCGGCTCCTATCTGGGTGAAGACGACATTATCCGTATTAAAGACCAATATGGTCGTTGCTAATTTGTATTTAAGGATTAAATAGATGGCAAAATTAAAATGTTTTAAAGCTTATGATATTCGCGGCGAACTGGGCGAAGAATTAAATGAAGATATCGCCTATCGCATTGGACGCGCCTATGGCGAATTCCTGAAGCCAAAAACGATCGTGGTGGGCGGCGATGTCCGTCTGACCAGTGAGTCCCTGAAACTGGCGTTGGCCAATGGTCTGATGGATGCGGGCACGGACGTGCTGGACATTGGTCTGAGCGGTACAGAGGAGATTTACTTCGCTACTTTCCACTTGGGCGTAGATGGAGGAATTGAAGTGACGGCCAGCCATAACCCGATGAACTACAACGGGATGAAGCTGGTGCGAGAAAATGCGAAGCCCATCAGTGGTGACACTGGGCTGCGCGATATCCAGCGTCTGGCGGAAGAGAATAAGTTTGCGCCGGTGGACGCGTCCCGTCGTGGAACGCTGCGTCACATATCGGTTCTGCAGGAGTACGTGGACCACCTGATGGGCTACGTGAACCTCGCCAGCTTCACTCGCCCGCTAAAGCTGGTGGTGAACTCCGGCAACGGCGCTGCCGGTCATGTGATTGATGAAGTGGAAAAACGTTTTATTGCCGCAGGCGTGCCGGTGACGTTTATTAAGGTGCATCACCAGCCGGATGGCAATTTCCCGAATGGTATTCCGAACCCGCTGCTGCCGGAGTGCCGGCAGGACACCGCAGATGCAGTACGCGAGCACGGCGCTGATATGGGGATCGCCTTTGACGGTGACTTCGACCGCTGCTTTATGTTTGATAACGATGCGGAATTTATCGAAGGCTATTATATTGTTGGCTTGCTGGCGGAAGCGTTCCTGCAGAAGCAACCGGGCGCCCGGATTATTCACGACCCGCGCCTGACGTGGAATACGGTGGATATGGTGACCCGCAGCGGCGGCACACCCGTGATGTCGAAAACCGGGCATGCGTTTATTAAAGAGCGGATGCGTCAGGAAGATGCGATTTACGGCGGGGAAATGAGCGCACACCACTATTTCCGCGACTTCGCCTACTGCGACAGCGGGATGATCCCGTGGTTGCTGGTGGCGGAGCTACTGTGTCTGAAGAACAGCTCGCTCAAGGCGTTGGTGGCGGACCGGCAGGCGGCGTTCCCGGCCTCCGGAGAAATTAATCGCAAGCTGGAGAATGCGGCAGCGGCGATTGAGCGCATACGTGAACGTTATGAACCTGATGCGACCAGTGTAGACACCACCGATGGCATCAGTATTGAATACCCTGAGTGGCGTTTTAACCTGCGTAGCTCGAATACCGAGCCGGTAGTGCGTCTCAATGTGGAGTCAAAAGGGGATGTGGAATTAATGAAAAACATGACATTGGAATTATTAACTCAGCTAGTCTGAAGACTATAATTTATGATTCTAGTTAGAGCAGTTTATTTAACGTATTAAAACTCTTAATTAGTAAATTATATTTTCTATCCAGAAAGAGATAAATATGAAAGTTCTTGTCACCGGTGGCGCAGGATTTATTGGTTCTGCAGTTGTTCGTCATATCATTGAAAACACCTCCGACGAAGTACGCGTAATAGATTGCCTCACCTACGCTGGTAACCTTGAGTCCCTGGCGCCTGTTGCCGGTAATGAACACTACTCGTTTTCTCAGACAGATATCACTGATGCCAAATCTGTGGCAGAGCAGTTCAGCGATTTCCGTCCGGATATTGTGATGCACCTGGCCGCAGAGAGTCACGTGGACCGCTCTATCGATGGACCTGCGGCCTTTATTCAGACCAACCTGATTGGCACTTTCACCTTGCTTGAAGCAGCCCGCCAGTACTGGTCAGCTCTCGATATGGCGCAGAAGCAGACTTTCCGCTTCCACCATATTTCGACCGATGAAGTCTACGGCGACCTGCACGGTACTGATGATCTGTTCACCGAAGAGACTCCGTACGCGCCAAGCAGCCCGTACTCTGCCTCCAAGGCCGGCAGCGACCATCTTGTCCGCGCCTGGAACCGTACCTACGGCCTGCCGGTGGTGGTGACCAACTGCTCCAACAACTACGGCCCGTATCACTTCCCGGAAAAACTCATTCCGCTGACCATCCTCAATGCCCTCGCCGGGAAACCGCTGCCGGTCTACGGCAACGGAGAACAGATCCGCGACTGGCTGTACGTGGAAGATCACGCCCGGGCGCTGTACAAAGTGGCGACGGAAGGTCGCAGTGGTGAAACGTACAACATCGGCGGTCACAATGAGCGTAAAAATATTGATGTCGTGCGCACCATTTGCGCCATTCTCGATAAAGTGGTTGAACAGAAGCCGGGCAATATCAGCCAGTTTGCCGATCTGATTACGTTTGTGAAAGACCGTCCGGGTCATGACCTGCGTTATGCCATTGATGCGGCGAAAATTCAGCGCGATCTGGGCTGGGTGCCGGAAGAGACATTTGAAAGCGGAATTGAAAAAACGGTCCACTGGTACCTGAACAACACGACCTGGTGGCAGCGCGTGCTGGATGGATCCTATGCCGGTGAACGTCTTGGCCTGAATAATTGAAGGAAAAAAGCATGAAAGGTATCGTTCTGGCCGGCGGCTCCGGCACGCGTTTATATCCGATCACCCAGGGCGTATCCAAGCAGTTGCTGCCCATTTATGACAAACCGATGATTTACTATCCAATCTCTGTGCTGATGCTGGCGGGAATCAGGGATATCCTGATTATCACCACGCCGGAGGATATGCCCGCATTTCAGCGTCTGCTGGGGGACGGTTCTCAGTTTGGGGTGAATTTCAGCTACGCGATCCAGCCGTCGCCGGACGGTCTGGCGCAGGCCTTTATCATCGGCGAGAAGTTTATCGGTAATGATGCCTGTGCATTAGTCCTGGGCGATAACATCTACTTTGGTCAGAGCTTTGGCCGCAAACTGGATGCGGCGGCCAGCAAAACATCCGGAGCTACGGTATTCGGCTACCAGGTTCTCGATCCGGAACGTTTTGGTGTGGTGGAGTTTGATGAGAACTTTAAAGCGCTGTCGATTGAAGAGAAGCCGCTGAAGCCGAAATCTGACTGGGCGGTGACCGGGCTCTATTTTTATGACACCGATGTGGTGGCAATGGCGAAGGAAGTAAAACCCTCTGCGCGTGGAGAGCTTGAGATCACCACGCTGAACCAGATGTATCTGGATCGGGGTGACCTGCAGGTGGAACTGCTGGGCCGCGGTTTTGCCTGGCTGGATACGGGAACCCACGACAGCCTGATTGAGGCCTCTCAATTTATCCATACCATCGAGAAGCGTCAGGGGATGAAAGTAGCCTGCCTGGAAGAAATTGCTTATCGCAAGCAGTGGCTGAGCGCGGAAGGGGTGGCGGCACAGGCCGAACGGTTGAAGAAAACCGAGTACGGTGCTTACCTGAAACGTCTGCTGAATGAGCATTAATGGCTGCCGGTCATCATTGGGATATTAACGTATGAAAATTTTACTGATTGGCAAAAATGGTCAGGTGGGCTGGGAGCTGCAGCGTGCGTTGTCCACGCTGGGTGAAGTGGTTGCCGTGGACTTTTTTGATAAAACGCTGTGCGGTGATCTGACCAACCTGGAAGGGATCGCGCAGACGGTCCGTACGGTAAAACCGGATGTGGTGGTGAACGCGGCTGCCCATACGGCAGTGGACAAAGCTGAAAGCGAGCGTGAGCTTTCTGACCTGCTGAACGACCGGGGCGTGGCGGTGCTGGCAGAAGAGTCAGCGAAGCTGGGTGCGCTGATGGTGCACTACTCAACGGACTATGTGTTTGACGGTCAGGGAAGTCACTATCGTCAGGAAGATGAGGCGACCGGGCCGCTGAACGTGTACGGTGAAACCAAACGGGCCGGGGAAATCGCGCTGGAGCAGGCGAATCCGCGCCATCTTATTTTCCGTACCAGCTGGGTATATGCCACCCGCGGGGCAAACTTTGCTAAAACGATGCTGCGTCTGGCAGGTGAGAAAGAGGCGCTGTCGATTATTAACGATCAGCACGGTGCACCAACCGGCGCAGAGCTGCTGGCGGACTGCACGGCAATCGCCATTCGAGAAGAACAGCGTAATCGTGCGGTAGCCGGAACCTATCATCTGGTGGCCAGCGGGGAAACCAGCTGGGCGGAGTATGCGGAATTTGTTTTTGAGGTGGCACGGTCACACGGCGCAGAGCTGGCAATCAAGTCAGTAAGCGGTATCCCGACCACGGCCTACCCAACGCCGGCAAAACGTCCTCTGAACTCGCGGCTGTCAAATGAGAAATTCCAGCGTGTGTTTGGCGTGACGCTGCCGGACTGGCGCCAGGGCGTGGCGCGCGTGGTAACAGAAGTTCTGGGCAAGTAAACGGGCAGAAATATTATGAATATTATTAAGACAGATATCCCTGAAGTGCTGATTTTTGAGCCTCGTGTCTTCGGCGATGCGCGCGGTTTTTTCTTTGAGAGCTTCAGCAGTAAAGTATTTGATGAAGCAGTGGGGCGGAAAGTGGAGTTTGTGCAGGATAACCACTCTCAGTCGCAGAAGGGCGTGCTGCGCGGGCTGCACTACCAGCTTGACCCGCATGCCCAGGGCAAACTGGTTCGCTGCATTGAAGGTGAGGTGTTTGATGTGGCGGTCGATATCCGCCGTTCATCGCCAACTTTTGGTAAATGGGTGGGTGCGGTACTTAGCGCGGAAAACAAGCGTCAGCTGTGGATCCCGGAAGGGTTTGCCCATGGCTTCATGGCGCTGAGCGAAACGGTGCAGTTTGTGTACAAGGCCACGAACTATTATGCGCCGCAGTCTGAGCGGAGCATTATCTGGAACGACCCGGAGATTAATATCCAGTGGCCGGAGATTGCAGACTGTACGCTCTCTTTATCGGATAAGGATTTGCAGGCTCATACCTTAAAGACTGCTGAAGTATATAAATAAGCATAAAATATAGCTTCATTTACTGTATAGGCCTTTTATAGGCCTATACAGTATTTCAGAGACCTTTGGTGTCTTGCTTGACTTACATTGTTCCTGAGAGTAGAAACATCAACAGTTTTGCTTAATTTGCGGCCATCCGCCGCCGTCCAGTTAACTGATTAAAGTGTGATCGAATGAAAATTACTATTTCCGGTACCGGTTATGTTGGTTTATCGAATGGCATCCTGATTGCGCAAAACCACGAAGTGGTGGCGCTGGATATCATTCAATCCAAAGTTGATATGATTAACCAAAAGATTTCTCCGATTGTCGATAAGGAGATCCAGGAATATCTGGCGGAAAAGCCGTTGAATTTTCGCGCGACAACTGATAAGCATGATGCCTATCGTAATGCAGATTATGTCATTATCGCCACGCCGACTGACTACGATCCGAAAACGAACTACTTCAATACTTCGACCGTTGAAGCCGTTATTCGTGATGTCACCGAGATTAACCCAGACGCGGTAATGATAATTAAATCCACCATTCCCGTTGGCTTCACGCGTGATATTAAAGAGCGCCTGGGCATTGATAACGTCATTTTCTCTCCTGAGTTTCTTCGTGAAGGCCGCGCGCTCTATGACAACCTGCACCCGTCTCGGATCGTCATTGGTGAACGTTCAGAACGCGCAGAGCGTTTCGCTAATTTGCTGAAAGAAGGCGCGATTAAGCAGGATATCCCGACGCTGTTTACTGACTCCACCGAAGCTGAGGCGATTAAGCTATTTGCCAATACCTACCTGGCGTTGCGCGTAGCCTACTTTAATGAACTGGACAGCTATGCTGAAAGCCAGGGTCTGAACAGTAAGCAGATCATCGAAGGCGTGTGCCTCGATCCGCGAATTGGTAATCACTATAACAACCCTTCCTTTGGCTACGGCGGCTACTGCCTGCCGAAAGATACCAAGCAGCTGCTGGCAAACTATGAATCTGTACCGAATAACATCATCGGTGCCATCGTTGATGCTAACCGCACGCGTAAAGATTTTATCGCTGACTCAATCCTGGCGCGCAAGCCTAAAGTCGTAGGTATCTATCGCCTGATCATGAAGAGTGGCTCCGATAACTTCCGCGCTTCTTCTATTCAGGGCATCATGAAGCGTATCAAGGCCAAAGGTATTCCGGTCATTATCTACGAACCGGTTATGCAGGAAGATGAGTTCTTCAATTCCCGCGTGGTTCGCGATTTCGACGCATTCAAACAAGAAGCTGACGTGATTGTCTCAAATCGAATGGCTGAAGAGCTGTCGGATGTCGCTGACAAAGTGTATACCCGCGATTTGTTCGGCAGTGACTAAATACCCCCTCTGGCCGGGAGATAAGCTGTCGGCCAGAATTTTCCCCTCTCCTGAATTCTTCAGCTATTCGTCTGGCAAATCGTCTTACTCCTCTTACCTGATCAACCCCCCTAAAAAACGTGACCTCGCTTAGATTCTTCAATCGATCATCTTGTCCCAACCATCGAGGTCGGATATGTTTAATTCACCTTGTGAAGAGCTACCGTCACTGTGATGTAGACGCTGGAGATAAGCGCCGGAAGGTAAAACAGAGCCTGCTTGCAGGCTTTTGTTGTTTCTGGAACCCTGGTTTTCAGGAGAGCTGTCTTGCGGCGAGTTAAGGTTCTGATTGAAATTGACACGGGTGAGGGGGCGGGATCTTTCAAGGGAAGGGCGCAGGCATAGCAAGCACAAGCCATTTATGGTCACCAGGATATAATATTGATGCTAAGGTCTTAGTACCCGATTAGCATAACTTTTAAGTTTGGCGTGGCGACCAATGCCAGCTGAAAAGACAATACACATCCCCACCGCTGGCAGTGTTTTATTCTTATATTATTATTTCCTATGCCTGTATTATAATTATATTAAGTTTTCTTTTCACCACTTTCGTTTGTTAAAAGTCAGCTTGGTCTTTTTCTGATCTTTAATATAAGAAATCAGAAAATAAACTGAAACAATCAACAGGATGGCAGCAACTGCTGGCTTTGTTGAATAAATCAGATTTCGGGTAAGTCTCCCCCGTAGCGGGTTGTGTTTTCAGGCAATACGCACGCTTTCAGGCATACCTGCTTTCGTCATTTTGTTCAGCGCTCGTACCAGGGCCATAG
>OVXK01000117.1_pt1 | contig 43811 bp, 38 predicted proteins | sample 1732021 | NCBI WGS metagenome assembly OVXK01 (sample SAMEA4413051, study PRJEB24355) | metagenome | biome: human; feature: gut; material: faeces | place: United Kingdom | collected 2010 | reverse complement strand
CTGGCGGCAACAGCGCGGTGGTCCCACCTGACCCCATGCCGAACTCAGAAGTGAAACGCCGTAGCGCCGATGGTAGTGTGGGGTCTCCCCATGTGAGAGTAGGGAACTGCCAGGCATCAAATTAAGTGTGCTGATATGGCTCAGTTGGTAGAGCGCACCCTTGGTAAGGGTGAGGTCCCCAGTTCGACTCTGGGTATCAGCACCAGTTTTTTAGGTTAAAGTTCGGCGATTTGAAAAGAATTTGCCTGGCAACGATAGCGCGGTGGTCCCACCTGACCCCATGCCGAACTCAGAAGTGAAACGCCGTAGCGCCGATGGTAGTGTGGGGTCTCCCCATGTGAGAGTAGGGCATTGCCAGGCATCAAATAAGTGAAAAGCCCATCCTGACGGATGGGCTTTTTGCGTTTTTGCGTCCACGAAAAAATCATATCCGGCAATGACGTTTCATCCGCTCGCTGTTATCCGAGGGAGCTTTGTCCGGGCTTCAGCAGCGGGCAATACAGTTTAAGCATCGTGGGGCTTACCTTCGGGGAAAGCGGTACCGGATATGACTCCGGTACCTGTCATGTCAGAGAAGAGAAAGGAATTAACGCGTCAATGCCACGATACCGAGCGTCAGACCAGCTATCGCGGCTGCGCCTCCGGCAATCGCGCCAGCAGTTTCCCAGTTATCCTGGGTCGTTCCTTTCATACAGGTATTGGTGTGGACTAATCTACCTTCAGAATCATAAACCGGCACACACGGAGAGTCGTGCGCACAGCCGGCGAGCAGCGTTGCCAGCAATGCCACTATAATAAATTTATTCATGATGTTACCTCTAAATAATCCGCTTCGCTGTATTGGAGAACCCATACACCTACGGAACGGTTTATTTTATCATCAGCAATACAGGGCGCCGCTAGAGTAAATAATCTCAATTTATGAGTAACGTAAATATCGTGAAGAAAGTCAGAAGACGATAGATAAATAATGTGTATGGGAAACCGCGGCAATTATTAAAAATTAATAAATACATTTAATATCATCAGGATAGTTACCGATACGCAGACGAAAAAAAAGGCACCAGAAAGGTGCCTTTAGGTAAGAGTATTTACTCTGCGTGTTTCGTAAAACGGCGTCTTACCACCACGAAGAAGACGGGGACGAAGAAGATAGCCAGCAATGTCGCCATCAGCATTCCGCCCATAACGCCGGTACCGACCGCGTTTTGGGCGCCGCTGCCGGCTCCGTGGCTAATTACCAGAGGCAGAACCCCCAGGATAAAGGCCAGCGAAGTCATCAGGATAGGGCGTAAACGCATACGAGATGCTTCAAGTGTGGCTTCGATAATTCCTTTGCCTTCCTTATCCATCAGGTCTTTCGCAAACTCAACGATAAGAATAGCGTTTTTCGCAGACAGGCCGATAGTTGTTAATAAACCCACCTGGAAATAAACGTCATTATTAAGCCCACGTAACGACGCTGCCAGCAGTGCTCCAACCACCCCTAATGGAACGACGAGCATGACGGAGAAGGGAATAGACCAGCTTTCATAAAGCGCCGCAAGACACAAAAAGACAACGATAAGTGAAATGGCATATAAAGCGGGCGCCTGATTACCGGATAAACGTTCTTGATAAGACATCCCCGTCCAGTCGTAGCCGATCCCAGTCGGAAGCTTGCTGGCCAATTGCTCCATTAAAATCATCGCATCACCGGTACTTTTCCCGGGCGCCGCTTCGCCAAGCATTTCCATAGAGGGCAAACCATTGTAGCGCTCCAGGCGCGGGGAGCCATAAACCCAGCGCGAAGTCACAAAAGCGGAGAACGGGACCATTTCGCCATTCGCGCTGCGGACGTACATATTATTGATATCGCTCGGCAGCATACGGAATTTTGCATCGGCCTGAACGTAGACTTTTTTCACTCGCCCATGGTCAATAAAGTCGTTGACGTAATATCCCCCCAGCGCCGCGGAAATGGTCTCATTGATATCGGATAGCGAAATACCCAGAGCCTGAGCTTTCTCCTGATCGACATCCAGCTTGAATTGCGGCGTGTCTTCGAGCCCATTTGGGCGAACGCGTACCAGCTGATCCGGATGCTCTCTCACCATACCAAGGAGCTGATTACGGGCCTGGGTTAGCGCGCTATGGCCGAGGTTGCCCTGATCGATAAGCTCAAAGTCAAAACCCGTGGCCGTACCCAGCTCGATAATGGCCGGCAGGTTGAAAGGGAAGACCATGGCATCTTTAATCTGGCTGAAGGCGGCGGTTGCTCGTTTGATGATGGCCTCAACGCCATTTTCGGAACCACTGCGTTCTTCCCATGGCTTCAGGCTGACAAACGCCATACCGGAGTTTTGACCCTGACCGCTAAAGCTAAAGCCGTTAACGGTAAAGACGCTTTCAACGTTCGCCTTCTCTTTATGCAGGTAGTAATCGGTAACCGTATCGAGCACTTTTTGCGTGCGCTCCTGCGTTGCGCCTGAAGGCAGTTGGATCATGGTCATAAATACCCCCTGATCCTCATCCGGCAAGAAGGAGGTGGGCAGGCGCACAAAGAGCACGGCCATACCCACAACGATCAGCAAATAGATGATGAGATAGCGTCCGGTACAGCGCAGGATCCCACTAACGCTGTTAGTGTAGTGGCTCACGCTACGATCGAATTTCGCGTTAAACCAACCAAAAAATCCTTTTTTCTCATGATGATCGGCTGATGCGGGTTTCAATAATGTAGCGCAAAGCGCGGGGGTCAGGATCAGCGCCACCAGTACGGACAGCGCCATGGCGGAGACGATGGTGATAGAGAATTGCCGATAAATCGCTCCCGTAGAACCGCCAAAGAAGGCCATCGGAACAAACACCGCCGAGAGCACCATGGCAATGCCAACCAGCGCCCCCTGTATTTGCGCCATCGATTTTTCCGTCGCCTCTTTTGGCGGAAGCTTCTCTTCAACCATGACGCGTTCGACGTTTTCCACCACCACGATAGCATCGTCGACCAGAAGGCCTATTGCCAGCACCATGCCAAACATGGTTAGCGTATTGATGGAGTAACCGAACGTTGCCAGGACGGCAAAGGTGCCGAGCAGGACGACCGGAACCGCAATAGTGGGGATCAGCGTGGCCCGGATATTCTGTAAAAACAGGTACATTACCAGGAAGACGAGGATAATCGCCTCAAACAGCGTCTTCACGACCTCATGAATTGAGATTTTCACAAACGGCGTGGTGTCGTAAGGATAGACGACCTTCATCCCCTGGGGGAAGTATGGCTGCAGTTCGGCAAGCTTCGCTTTAATCGCAGCGGCGGTATCGAGGGCATTGGCGCCGGTAGCGAGTTTAATTCCCAGGCCTGAAGCCGGTTTTCCATTGATTTTAGCGACAACGTTGTAGTTCTCACCACCCAGCTCAATACGTGCCACATCTTTCAGATGCACCACTGAGCCATCCGCGTTCACGCGCAGCGTCACTTTGCCAAACTCTGCCGGGTCTTTCAGCCGTGTCTGAGCAATGATGGAGGCGTTTAGCTGCTGGCCTTTAAGGGCCGGCGTACCGCCAAGCTGGCCTGCTGCAATCTGATCGTTCTGTATCTGTAGCTGGTTAATGACGTCGACAGGCGTGAGGTTGTACTTATTCAGGAGATTGCCGTCCAGCCAGACGCGCATTGCATACTGCGCCCCGAAGAGCTGTACATCGCCAACGCCGTTAAGGCGGCTGATGGTATCTTTGACGTTCGATGCGACATAGTCAGAGATATCATCCTGAGTGGTGCTGGCGTTATCGGAGATGAATCCAGCAACCATCAAGAAGCTACTGCTTGATTTCTCGACGCTAATCCCCTGCTGCTGTACTTCCTGAGGCAGAAGCGGCGTCGCCAGCTGGAGTTTATTCTGCACCTGAACTTGCGCAATATCCGGATCCGTACCCGACGTAAAGGTCAGAGTGATGGTCACGCCGCCTGCAGAATCGCTGGTTGAGGACATGTACATCAGGTTATCGATACCGTTCATGTTCTGTTCGATAACCTGAGTCACCGTATCCTGAACGGTTTGCGCGTCCGCACCCGGATAGGTTGCGGAGATCGCCACCGCTGGCGGCGCGATAGTCGGGTATTGTGCAATCGGTAGCTGCATAATCGCGAGGCCACCAGCAATCATCATGATGATCGCCAGCACCCAGGCGAAGACCGGTCGATGAATAAAAAACTTAGACATAGGGATTTGTACCTTATTGCGCGACGGACGTCGCGGTATCCTCTTCGGCCTTCACGGTGACGCCGGGACGTACTTTCTGCAGACCGCTGACGATAACTTTTTCACCGGCTTTCAGACCGCTGGTGACTAACCACTTATCGCCAATCGCCTGCGCAGCGGTGACAGCCCGCGTTTCCACTTGGTTTTTGTCATTAACGAGCATCACGCTGGCCTCGCCGCGCGGCGTGCGGGTGACTCCCTGCTGGGGAACGAGAATGGCATTCGGCGACACGCCTTCATCAATGCGGGCGCGAACAAACATTCCTGGCAGCAAAGCGTGCTGTGGGTTAGGGAAGATCGCGCGTAGCGTAATTGAGCCGGTGCTCTCATCCACGGTGACATCAGAGAACTGTAAAGCGCCCTGAAGCGTATAAGGCTGACCGTTTTCCATAATCAACTGCACGTTTTTGGTGTCATTGCCGTGCTGCAGACTTTCCTGTTTCAGGCGCATGAAATCATTACTGGATTCGGTAACGTCCACATAAATGGGGTCGAGCTGCTGTACCGTCGCCATCGCGTCGGCCTGACCGTTCGTCACCAGGGCGCCTTCGGTCACGCTCGATTTGCCGATACGGCCGCTGATGGGAGAGGTCACTTTGGTGTAGGCCAGATTAATACGCGCGCTTTCCACGGCTGCTTTTGCAGCGATAACATCGGCATCAGCCTGGCGTGCGGTCGCCACCGCCTGATCGTACTCTTGCTGGCTGATATATTTTGTGCCGAGAAGAGGCGCGTAGCGTTTTACCGTTAAATGGGCGATGGCGGCTGCGGCCTCCGCTTTCGCTTCATCGCCCTTTGTGCTGTTGTAAGCTGCCTGATAAGTCGCCGGATCGATTTGATAAAGCGACTGTCCTGCGCTGACATCGCTACCTTCGACAAAGTTACGCTGCAGGATTATTCCATTCACCTGCGGGCGGACTTCCGCGACGCGGTAGGCTGATGTGCGGCCGGGTAGTTCCGTGGTGACGGATAGCGGCGCGCTGTGTACCACATAAACGGAAACCTGGGGTATCTGTGCATGTGGTTGCCCATCGCCTGAATTATCGCAACCGCTGAGCAAGATAGCCGAGATGATAAGGCTGGATAAAAGTGTAACCCTGACATGAGGTGTCATTGCTGTTCCTTATAGATTATGAGCCTGATTTGGCCACGAATCTGTGCAAGAAATAATGAATTAAAATGCGGTTTGTTATCCTACAAATAAAAAACGGTGGATGTAAGACATAGTTATTTTTTATCCATCAGCAAGGCACGTAAAAACAAAATATCAGGGATTATGTTTTTAGAATGATCTCAAATTAAAATTTGCTTACATTGATATTTAATTCATGAATGAATTGGAATTAATTATTTGTTGTGTGTATTTATTTTAGTTTGAGATTTAACTTATCTGTATTTTTGCTAAACAATATTGATTGTCAGATGCTAGGTTTATACCTATTCAGCTATTTTCCACACTCTCAATCTGGCGTTGAGTGGAGCACCGTATGCCTAGAAGAACGAAAGAAGATGCGCTAAAGACCCGGCAGCTTCTGATTGAGTCCGCCATTCAGCAGTTTGCCCTACGCGGCGTGACCAGCACCACCTTAGCCGATATTGCTGATGCTGCTGGCGTCACGCGCGGAGCGGTGTACTGGCACTTTGCGAGCAAAGCGGAGCTATTTAATGAAATATGGCAACAGCAGCTGCCGCTACGCGACCTGCTTCAGCATGAATTTCCCCAAAAAGAGAGCAAGGATCCGCTCAGCACGCTACGAGAGAAATTTATTATTGGCTTACAATATATCGCCAATAATCCCCGTCAGCGTGCGCTGATGCAAATTCTGTATCAGAAATGTGAGTTTTCCAGCGACATGATGCCGGAAGCTGAGATTCGTAAGAAAATTGGATTTAGTTACCCGATTATTGGCGGGGTTTTGCAGCTCTGTATTCGTAACGGATTATTACCAGCGGAAACGAATGTTGAAGTTTCATTAATTGTTTTACACAGCGCGTTTACCGGTATTATTAAAAACTGGCTGGTGGAGCCGGGACAATTTGATCTGTATCGCCAGGCGCCCGCTTTGGTTGATAATATTATGTCGATCCTTTGTGGGACTACACGACAGCTGGCGACAGTGAGCCATTACAATCAATGAAATAAAAAAGGCGCTTCCCCATGCCGAAGAGCGCCTTTTATATCAAACATTTAACTGATTAGTATCAGTTCATGCCGTATTTTTTCAATTTTTTACGCAGAGTACCACGGTTGATGCCCATCATCAGGGCAGCACGGGTCTGGTTACCGCGGGTGTATTGCATCACCATGTCCAACAGGGGCTGTTCTACTTCAGCCAGTACCAGCTCATACAGGTCATTAACATCCTGACCGTTCAGTTGAGCAAAATAGTTCTTCAGTGCCTGTTTAACCGAGTCACGCAGGGGCTTTTGAGTCACCTGATCCTGAGAGTTAACGGTAGAAACGGTCAGTACGTCAGAATTTACGCGTTGTTCGAACATAGTTCTGTCAGCTCTTTATTTCTATTACGCAAAATTTTCGAAGTATGCCTCCAACGCCTCCAGCTGTTCGCTGGAATCTTCTATGGCGTTGAATGTGCGCCGAAACTGGTCATCTGGAGCGTGTTCCTGCAGATACCAGGATACGTGTTTGCGTGCGATTCGGTACCCTTTTGCCTGGCCATAAAAGCCATGCAGTTCCCGAACGTGTGCACAAAGCAAGCGCTTAACCTCTGCCAACGGCAGCGGGGGCAGCAGCTCTCCAGTGTCCAGATAGTGCTGGATTTCCCGAAAGATCCAGGGTCTTCCCTGAGCGGCACGGCCTATCATAAGGGCATCTGCCCCCGTATAGTCGAGCACAGCTCTGGCTTTAAGCGGGTCAGTAATGTCGCCATTCGCGATAACCGGAATGGAAACTTTCTGCTTAACTGCCCGAATACTGTCGTACTCAGCATCTCCGTTAAACAAGCAGGCGCGCGTGCGTCCGTGAATAGTCAGAGCCTGAATGCCACATTCTTCAGCCAGTTGGGCAATTTCTACACAGTTACGGTGTTCCGGTTCCCAACCGGTGCGAATCTTGAGAGTTACGGGAACGTCCACTGCTTTGACGACCGCCGTCAGGATGGACTTCACCTGGTCGGGGTACTGCAAGAGGGCTGAACCTGCAAGCTTACGATTCACCTTTTTAGCCGGACACCCCATATTGATATCAATAATCTGGGCGCCGCTTTCCACGTTAATACGGGCGGCTGCAGCCATCTCTTCCGGCACGCTGCCGGCGATTTGCACGGTACGAATACCGGGCTCATCAACGTGCACCATCCGTAAGCGGGACTTGTCGCTCTCCCAAACCTGCGGGTTGGAGGACATCATCTCGGATACGGTCAATCCTGCTCCCATCTCGTAACACAACGTCCGGAATGGTCTGTCAGTAATGCCAGCCATAGGCGCTGCGATGAGTCGATTCCTGAGCTGGTAGTGTCCGATGCGCATGAGTTAAGAAATGACCATACTGTGACTGCAAGGCGGCGTATATTACGCATTTTTTGCACGAGATGAAAGGCCAAACTTTGAGCAATCCTCTGCGGTGGATCAAAGAATCGCCGTGAAGATTAGCGTCCATGAATAATTAGCTTTATAAATCATTGCATTAAAAATATGTGATGAATTTATCTACACATATAATTTTGTCTAACTTCTCATTTTTTCTTCCCGGAGCCGGCTGCGGGCAAGATAATCTGCTGAAGAAATCAGCAAATTACCTTGGCTTTATGTGAGTTATCTCTCATTTCAGAACATGATCGTGAAGCATCTCTGATGTTTACTCTATGACCACGCGACCGTTCAGCGGCTGTACCGGACGATTGTTATCGTGATGCATAGCGTGGCTGAATTTTGCCAGCTGCGCTGAAGAAAGGGTCAGGGGATGCTTAAGCACAATCCAGGTTACCCCTTCTGAACAAGGCGGAGTGGTCAGAGAGCCGCTAAAGCGCCAGTAGGTTTTATCTACGGGAAGCAGGGCGTTGAGATCCATTTGCGTGACAATTTTAGCCGTCTGCTCAGCCTGCTCGGGCATGGTGGCCCACAGCTTGTTCAGTTCTGTATTTTCCGCGCCCTGCTCGAACATCACCGCCACCACGGCGACGGCGCCTTTAGCGTTCTTATGTACCAGATGCATCTCCATCGCATAGTGCTTGCCGTGGACCGTGTTTTCGCTCGGGGCATGGAAATGGAACTGCTGGAGGATAAATGGCGTACCGTCAATCGTAATGGTGTCCGCTGTCGTGGTCTTTAGCGCCGCCTGGATGGTATGGCCATTATTAATGAGCGTGATTGGGCCATCGATGTAGTGCGTATCCAGCGGTGAAAGGTGGGTTTTGAACGTGGCATCTATGTTGATGGGGGATTGGTTCATGCCGTTCTGGCAGGTTTTATACTCCTCATTGAGCGCCCCCCAGTGTTCCGGCGAACCTTCGCCTTCATAGCTCCAGTGGGAAGCGAAAACCGTAACGGGCATCATGCTTAACGCCAACAATGCCGCCTTGCCTAAAGATGTTTTCATATAATTCGTCCGATGAATAGAATGATGATTTTATTGGTAACTACAATACGTTACCTCATCATCTTATTCTTATTGAGCGCAAGATTATGTACAGAAAACGCGAAAAGTTGTGGCCTGCGATGAGGCCACAAGGAGAGATTACTTTTTATAACCGGTAATTCGGCACCACTCCTCTTTTTCCACGACGGGATCGAGCTCAAAGAGCTCGGCGTAGGCTTCACAAACGCTTTCCGCCTGGCTGGCAAGGATACCGGAAAGCCCCAGCAGACCGCCTGTAACCGGCAGCACGCTGATAAGAGGGGCCAGCTCGCGTAATGGGCCAGCCAGAATGTTGGCGACCACCACATCGGCTTTCATCGCCTCTGGCTGATCCTTGGGCAGATAAAGTTCCAGGCGTTCAGAGACCCCGTTACGTTCGGCATTATCGCGGCTGGCCTGAATGGCCTGCGGATCGATATCAATACCGATAGCTTTCGCCGCGCCCAGCTTTAATGCCGCGATAGCCAGAATGCCTGAGCCGCAGCCAAAATCGATAATCGTTTTACCCGCGAGATCGAGTCCATCCAGCCACTGCAGGCACATCGCGGTGGTGGGATGCGTACCGGTACCAAACGCCAGGCCCGGGTCGAGCATCACGTTCACGGCGTTTTCATCCGGAACATCGCGCCAGCTCGGGCAAATCCACAGTCGTTGACCAAAGCACATAGGGTGGAAGTTATCCATCCACTCGCGCTCCCAGTCTTTATCTTCCAGTTGTTCGATTTTATGCACGAAACCGACGCCCAACAGCGGATGCTGCTGCAGAATGGCGACCACCTCTGCCATATCGGTTTCGGCGTCAAACAGACCGATAACGTCCGTATCGCCCCACAGACGGGTTTCACCCGGTAGAGGTTCGAAGACCGGCGTATCGTGAGTATCCTGGAAAGTAATGGAAACGGAACCCGCTTCCATCAGCGCATCACTCAGCTCTTCCGCGTTCTCGCCGGTAGTATTCAGTTTCAGTTGGATCCATGGCATGGCAAAACTCTTTATTTATCAGTAGTCAATACGGCGGCTTGCGGGGCGGAGGTACCGAACCGGTTTCCGACCAGGAAAGCCAATAAGCTTAACAGCAACGAGGGCACTATCGGATGGAAGCCCAGGTACTGAAGATTAAAAGTGGCGAGTATGGCATAGAGTACGCCGCCAACGATCATCGCGCTCAATGCGCCTGTTGCATTCGCCCGTTCCCAGTACAGGCCCAGAACCAGCGGCCATAAGAACACGGCCTCAAGGCCGCCGAACGCCAGCAGGTTGAGCCAGATGATCATCTCAGGCGGACGCCAGGCGGCCAGCATCATCAGGATCCCCAGCACCAGCGTGGCGATCGTTGAGATCCGCTTTAGCTTCTGTTCATTATGTTTTTTCGCCGGCTGAGCGCTGAGCCAAAGATCTTTAATGATCGTAGCTGAAGCCTGCAATAAATGGGCATTGACGTTCGACATGATCGCGGCCATCGGGGCCGCCAGAAACAGACCCGCAGCCCAGGGGGGGAGAACCTGCACCATCAGGGTCGGGATAACCTGATCCGGGACGGTCAGGTGGGGCAAAACGGCTCTACCCAGCGCGCCGGCCAGATGCATACCAAACATCAGGATCGCGACAACGATGGTACCGATGATGATGCCGCGGTGCACCGCTTTACTATCTTTATAAGAGATGCAGCGCACGGCGGTGTGCGGCAGGCCGATAACCCCGAAGCACACCAGAACCCAGAAGGAGGTCATAAATGCCGGAGTGAGGATATCGTTCGCTCCGTGCGGCGATACCAGCTTCGGGTCGATATGCTGCAGCGTATCCACGGCGTTATGCAATCCGCCTGCCGCGTGTACGACGCCAACCAGCAAGACGATGGTGCCGATCAGCATGACCATACCTTGCATCGTGTCGTTGAGGACGCTGGCGCGGAAGCCGCCGAAGGCGGTGTACAGCGCGATAGTGATGCCGAAGATCAGCAGGCCCGTTTCATATTTGATGCCGGCGGCGGTTTCCAGCAGGCGGGCGCCGCCGATAAACTGCACGGCAATCGCCCCGACAAAGGCGACCAGCAGGCTTACGCTCGCTATCCAGACGACCGCGCGGCTTTGGTAGCGCGCCTGTAGCATATCGTTAAGGGTAATCGCGTTATAGCGCCGCGCCAGAATGGCGAACTTTTTGCCGAGTATCCCTAATGACAGCCAGATTGTTGGCACCTGAATCATCGCCAGCAGCACCCAGCCAAGTCCATATTTATAGGCGGCTCCCGGCCCGCCGATAAAAGAACTGGCGCTGATATAGGTGGCGGTTAGCGTCATTGCGAGAACGAAGCCGCCCATCGAACGGCTACCGAGAAAGTATTCGCTGAGAAAGCTGCCGCTGCTGCGTTTGCGCATCGCGTAAATCGACAGACCAAACACGACCAACAGGTAAACGAGCAGTACAACGATGATTTCAAACTGCATCGTTATCCTCCAGGGAAATATCGCGGAAGATGAAACGCACCATCGCCCAGCACAGCAGAATAAACACCAGCGGTACCAGCAGGCAGGCCATTTCAAACCAGTGCGGCAGACCGGTGATACCAATACCGACGCCCGGCAGATAGGCGGCAGCCAGCCAGGCCGCAAGGTAGAGAAGGGTTAGCCACAGCGCCCAGCGCGCCTCTTTATGGGCCTGAACAAAACGCTTGTCCATTTTTTGTCCCCTGAGGATGAAGAAAGCGGGGATTGTACCGCATGGCAAAGAGGAGGGGAGAGAAAAAGAAAAAAGGCCGGGTTATCCGGCCTTTTGCAACGATGGCAGAATTACTTCTCCTGCAATCCGAGTTTTTTCTCCAGATAGTGGATATTGGTGCCACCATTCTGGAAATGCTCGTCGTTCATGATGCGAATCTGCAGATCAACGTTGGTTTTGATGCCGTCGATAATCAGCTCCTGCAGCGCATTCTTCATGCGGGCAATCGCGACATCACGGTTTTCGCCATAGCAGATCAGCTTCCCGATCATGGAGTCATAGTACGGAGGCACGGTGTAGCCTGCGTAGATATGAGACTCCCAGCGCACGCCAAAACCGCCCGGCGCGTGGAAGCGGGTAATTTTACCCGGGCTCGGCAGGAAGGTATTCGGGTCTTCGGCGTTGATACGGCATTCCACCGCATGGCCTTTAACCACAACTTCTTCCTGCTTGATGGACAGCGGCTGCCCTGCAGCGATACGCAGCTGTTCTTTAATCAGGTCGACGCCGGTGATCATTTCGGTTACCGGATGTTCAACCTGAATACGGGTGTTCATTTCGATGAAATAGAACTCGCCGTTTTCGAACAGAAACTCAAAAGTACCCGCGCCGCGATAGCCGATATCGACGCACGCTTTGGAGCAACGCTCGCCGATATAGCGACGCAGTTCCGGCGTAATGCCCGGCGCTGGCGCCTCTTCGACCACTTTCTGGTGACGACGCTGCATGGAGCAGTCGCGCTCAGCCAGATAGATAGCGTTACCCTGGCCGTCAGCCAGTACCTGGATCTCGATGTGACGAGGATTCTCCAGGTATTTCTCCATATACACCATGTCGTTGTTGAAAGCGGCTTTCGCTTCCGCTTTGGTCATGGAGATGGATTGCGCCAGCTCAGCATCGCTGCGCACGACGCGCATACCGCGACCGCCGCCGCCGCCGGAGGCTTTGATAATCACCGGGTAGCCAATGCGTTTTGCATGAGCGCGGTTAACGTCCATATCTTCGCCCAGCGGGCCGTCAGAGCCCGGTACGGTCGGAACGCCGGCTTTCTTCATTGCGGTGATAGCCGACACTTTGTCGCCCATCAGGCGGATGGTGTCAGCTTTCGGACCGATAAAGATAAAGCCGGAACGCTCAACCTGCTCAGCGAAGTTTGCGTTTTCGGACAAAAATCCGTAACCCGGGTGAATAGCCACCGCGCCGGTGATTTCAGCAGCGCTGATAATCGCCGGGATATTAAGGTAGCTTTTTACGGACGGCGCCGGGCCGATACAGACCGTCTCATCCGCTAACAATACGTGTTTTAAATCGCGATCCGCCGTTGAGTGCACAGCAACGGTCTTGATGCCCAGTTCTTTACAGGCACGCAGGATACGCAATGCAATCTCGCCGCGGTTGGCGATAACAATTTTATCCAGCATGTTCGCCTCGTTATTCGATGACGACCAGTGGCTCGTCAAATTCTACCGGTTGACCACTTTCGACCAGAATGGCTTTCACCACGCCGGATTTATCGGCTTCGATCTGGTTCATCATTTTCATGGCTTCAACGATGCACAGGGTATCGCCCGCGTTAACTTTCTGACCGATTTCGATGAAGGCTTTCGCGTCCGGGCTCGGGGTGCGGTAGAAAGTACCAACCATTGGGGAACGTACGATGTGGCCACTGATTTCCGCTGCCGCAGGGGCTTCCATTGCTGGCGTTGCCGCAGAGGCGACTGCGTTAGACAGCGCTGGCTGTTGCTGCATCATCGGTGCGGCATAAGCCTGTTGCATCACCGGGAAACCTGCATTTGGCGCGGCACGGCTGATGCGTACAGACTCTTCGCCTTCAGAAATTTCCAGTTCGGAGATGCCTGATTCTTCAACCAGCTCGATCAGTTTTTTAATCTTACGAATATCCATGAGTGGGTTCCGTACTCTTTGTTTAGTGTGATTGTGACAGGCGTGTTAGCACCGTCTGTAAAGCATATGAATTACTGCTGTTGCAAGATGCCGCGCTTCTTCAGAAGCCGACAGGTTAAGCCTCCGATGCTCGAAAGCAAAAAGCGAAACTTATCGGCCAATATGCGGCTATCTTCTGCCATTCTCGGGTAAAAAACAAAATATACCTTCGATGCGCGATTGTCACCTTTTCGGGACTCAAAAAGCCCGTCAGGAAAACCAAAGTCGCACATTATAACGATTTCGTAGCAATTGGCAGCTAAATACTGGTCTTATCAGGGAAGATTATCAACCGCTATCGTGAAAAGAGTGGCGGTTGATAAAAGAACTGCGGGAAACTGCACATATCCGGAATTAGCGCCACCACTGGCGGAACTTCTTGTATCGCCATGCCAGAAGCAGGACCGCCAGCAGCGCATAAATTATCGGTTGCGGGGATAAAATCTTCACCGACCACAGGTAGTGGATGGGGGCGAGGATCGCGACAACATAGACGAAGTTATGCAATGTTTGCCAGCGACGCCCCAATTTTCGCTGCATCGCTTGCGTTGACGTCGCCGCCAGCGCCAGCAGAATCAGCCAGCTGATTAACCCCAGCGTCAGGTAGGGGCGGGTGAACACTTCTGTACCCAATAGCGTCAGATTGTTAATCCCAAGTTCGAGCAGCGTATAGCTGGTCAAATGCAGCGTTGCCCAGGCAAAGCACCATAAACCGAGTAAACGCCGGGTGCGTATCAATAACGGCTGTTTAGCGTAGCGCGCCAGCGGCGAAACAAGCAAGGTAGCCAGCAGGAATTTAAGAGCCATCCTACCGGTGAAGTGCTGGATATCCTTTGCCGGATCGGCGCTGAAATACCCTTGATGCCCGGCCCAAAACAGCCAGACAAAAGGCAAAAAGCCGGCAAGATGGAGAAGCGCTTTCAGCCAGGTTATCTGCTTTACAGTCAGGCGCACTAGTAATTCTCCCGCAGGTTCAGGCCCCGGTAGAGCGAGGCCACTTCCTCGGCATAGCCGTTGAAGAGCAACGTTGGCTGGCGTTTGACGTCGAGTACGCCGCCTGCGCCGATAAAGCGCTCGGTTGCCTGCGACCAGCGGGGATGATCGACATGCGGGTTGACGTTGGCGTAGAAGCCATACTCCTCAGGCCCGGCGAGGTTCCAGGTGGTGGGGGGACGTTCACGAGTCAGTTCGATACTGACGATCGACTTTATCCCTTTGAAACCGTATTTCCAGGGAACGGTGAGTCGAACCGGCGCGCCGTTTTGCGGGGGCAGCGCTTTGCCATACACGCCGACGCTGAGCAGCGTCAGAGGATGCATGGCTTCATCGAGCCGCAGCCCTTCGACATAGGGATACGCCAGCCCGCCGCCGATAAAACGATCCTTCTGGCCCGGCATCTGTTCAGGCGCATAAAGCGTTTTAAACGCGACGTAGCGTGCATTGCTGGTGGGTTCGACCAGCGACAGCAGTTTATGTAGCGGGAAGCCGACCCACGGAATCACCATCGACCAGGCTTCGACGCAGCGCATGCGGTAAATTCTCTCCTCCAGCGGGAAGCGGCTGGTCAGGTCGTCATGATCGAGCGTGAGGGGTTTTGCCACTTCACCGCCGATCGTTAGCGTCCAGGGGTCAGTGCGCAGGCTTCCGGCATTTGCCGCCGGATCGGCTTTATCCAGGCCGAACTCATAAAAGTTGTTGTAGCCTGATACCTTATCTTCCGGCGTTAACGTGAGATTGTTTTGCCATTGCGCCGGTTTATCGAACGTCAGCGCTTTACCCGCCGGTGCCGGCGGGCGGTCGTTGCCTTTAAACCAATCCAGCAGGTCAGCTTGCGCGGAGGGGGAGAGGGAAAGGGCGGTCGCGCTAATCCCCAGCATTTTCAGGACCTGGCGACGTTGCAACATAAAAACGGATTCTGCCGTCACGTCGGCTTCCGTCAGTTTTTTGGGTTTCATGGCATCCTCCGTCATGCGTTTTTCTTAGCATGGCGGAGGCGCAGCGTTATTGCGAATATGTCACGAAAAATTGCAGATTAGGCGATTTTGACCAGCGTGCGGCCCTGAATTTTATTGCTCATGATCTTATCGGCAAACGCAGGGGCTTCCGCGAGGGTGATTTCCGTTGCGCTTTGCGCGTAGAAAGATTCCGGGAGATCGCGAACCAGCCGCTGCCAGGCCTCGGCCCGGCGCGCGGGAGGGGTCATCACCGAGTCAACGCCCTGCAGGCGCACGTTACGCAGAATAAAGGGCATCACGGTAGTGGGCAGAGCAAAGCCGCCTGCCAGACCGCAGGCGGCGACGCAGCCGCCGTAGTTCATCTGCGCCAGTACTTTTGCCAGCACTTTATCGCCAACGGTGTCAACGGCACCGGCCCACAGCTGTTTTTCCAGCGGCCGGGTTTCGGCGAACTCATCGCGGCTAAGAATGCGCTGAGCGCCGAGGTTTTTAAGATATTCATGCGTGCTTTCGCGCCCGGAAACCGCCGCCACCTTGTACCCGAGATGATGCAGCAAAGCGACCGCGGTGCTGCCGACACCGCCGCTGGCCCCGGTGACCACCACTTCGCCGTCTTCAGGACGGATCCCGGCGTCTTCCAGCGCCATCACGCACAGCATCGCGGTGAAACCCGCGGTACCAATCACCATGGCTTTACGTCCATCCAGGCCTTGAGGCATCGCCACCAGCCAGTCGCCTTTAACGCGAGCGCGCTCCGCCAGACCGCCCCAGTGGTTTTCCCCCACGCCCCATCCGGTCAGCAGCACCTGCTGGCCGGCGTGGAAACGAGGATCTTCGCTGCTGTGGACAAAACCGGCAAAATCGATGCCAGGAATCATCGGAAAGTTGCGGATAATTTTTCCTTTCCCGGTGATAGCCAGCGCATCTTTATAGTTGAGGCTGGACCATTGGACATCCACTGTCACATCGCCCTGTGGCAGCTGGCTGGCGTCAATGGTTTGCACCGAAGAGAGAGTTTTGCCATCCTGCTGTTCTAAGATTAAAGCCTGCATGCGCCGGTCCTCATAGGTTGGATGATTGGAAAATTTTTTCTGCAGACTATACTCGCTAACGGCATTATTACACCGACGTAACGCAATAAATTGCCAGATGCGCCAGCTTTGATAGTATGCGTCGCTCTTTAGAAAGTTAGTGCTTACTTTAGTTTAGGCGCCAGCACAGGAGCCCGGATGTTTATCGGGTAGTCATTCACACGCGGAGTTAACACAGGGATGCGATTAACGACGAAATTCTCAGCTTTTGTCACGTTGCTCACCGGCCTGACGATCTTTGTCACGCTGATTGGCGCTTCGCTGAGTTTTTATAACGGCATTCAGCTAAAAATGACTAACCGCGTTCAGGCGGTGGCGACGATGCTGGATAACCGTCTGGTCTCTATGTCCTTTGACCAGATTGAACCGCAGATGGATGAACTGATGACGCCGGTCGAAGCGGTGCGCGTTGATTTTCAGCTCAATGGCAAGTCGGTCTATAGCCATTCTCGCACCGATAACTATCGCCCTTTAGGCAGCAGCAAGCAGTTTCGCGCTATCACGGTCCCGTCGCTCAAACACCCAGGTATGGCTATCCATCTGGTATACCTGGATCCCATGGCCAATTACTTCCGTTCACTGCACGTCACCGCGCCGCTTTCCATCGCCATTGGTTTTATGGTGCTGATTATCTTTTTCTCCGTGCGCTGGATCCGTCGCCAGCTGGCGGGCCAGGAGCTACTGGAGCTTCGCACTGCGCGTATTCTTAATGGCGAACGTGGACCGCAGGTGCGCGGATCGGTACACGAGTGGCCAGCGAACACCAGTAGCGCGCTGGATATGCTGCTATCCGAACTTCAGTTCGCCAGCGATCAGCGAAGCCGCATGGATACCCTGATTCGTTCCTATGTCGCGCAGGATTCAAAAACCGGGCTGAGTAACCGATTATTTTTTGATAACCAGCTATCGACGCTGCTTGAAGATCAGGAGAAGGTGGGGTCATACGGCATCGTTATGATGATCCGCCTGCCGGATTTCGACCTGCTTCGCGATAACTGGGGGCGCGCGGCGACCGAAGAGCATTACTTTACGCTGATCAACATGCTTTCCACTTTCATCATGCGTTACCCTGGCGCGCTGCTGGCTCGCTACCATCGCAGCGATTTTGCCGTCTTGCTTCCGCATCGTACGTTAAAAGAGGCGGACAGCATTGCCGGGTTGCTATTGAAAGCCATGGACGCTCTGCCGCCGACGCGCATTCTCGATCGTGACGATATGATGCATATCGGGATCTGTGCTTTCCGTAGCGGGCAAACGGCGGCTCAGGTGATGGAACATGCGGAAGCGGCTACGCGCAATGCGGTGCTGCAGGGCAGCAATAGCTGGGCTGTCTATGATGACTCTCTGCCGGAGAAAGGGCGTGGCAACGTGCGCTGGCGTACCCTTATCGAGCAGATGCTCAGCCGAGGCGGGCCGCGACTTTACCAGAAACCGGCGGTGACTCGCGACGGTCGCGTACATCATCGCGAGCTAATGTGCCGTCTGTATGATGGCAAGGAAGAGGTGATTGCGGCGGAATATATGCCGATGGTGCTGCAGTTTGGCCTGGCGGAAGAGTATGACCGCCTGCAAATTACGCGACTGCTGCCGTTTTTAGGCTTCTGGCCGGAAGAAAACCTCGCGCTGCAAGTGACGGTTGAGTCTTTAATCCGCCCCCGATTCCAGCGCTGGCTGCGCGATACTTTGATGCAATGCGAAAAATCGCACCGTCGACGTATTATTTTTGAACTTGCAGAGGCGGATGTTTGTCAATATATCGGCCGCCTGCAGCCGGTTATGCGGTTGGTTAACGCTTTAGGTATTCGGATCGCCGTTGTTCAGGCCGGTCTGACGCTGGTTGGAACTAGCTGGATCAAGCAGCTCGACGTTGAAGTGATTAAGCTGCATTCGGGGTTATCGCGCAATATAGAAAAACGCAGTGAAAATCAGCTGCTGGTCCAGAGCCTGGTTGAGGCCTGTAAAGGAATGCCGGTTCAGGTTTTCGCAACCGGCGTGCTCAGCCGAAGCGAGTGGCAGGTGCTGTCTCAATGCGGTGTTACCGGCGGTCAGGGGGAATTTTTTGCCGCCTCACAGCCACTTGACACAAATGTGAAAAAATATTCGCAAAGATACTCTGTTTGATCTGCCGTTTAGCGTGATTTCACGTAGAATAATGCGCGCCATAGTGATGGGGGTGTGCTTGTCTACCTGCCGGATTGTCGCAATGTAAATGCCAGTGAATGACCTTTGACAGGTTGCAGATTCAAGCGCGGAGCGCTGCTGAAGATTTCTGCGTCGGACGGACTCAGTCAAATTTGTAACAAAGGTAACGAACTGCACTAATTTTCACCGCAGCAGATGATTTTTGCGCCTTGTCGCTGCTGCGCGTGGTTGGTAAAGTAAGCGGATTTTGTTTTCCGCCCCAGCTTTCAGGATTATCCCTTAGTATGTTAAAAAAATTTCGTGGCATGTTTTCCAATGACCTGTCCATTGACCTGGGTACCGCGAATACCCTGATTTATGTAAAAGGACAAGGCATCGTATTGAATGAGCCTTCCGTTGTGGCCATTCGTCAGGATCGTGCCGGATCGCCGAAAAGCGTCGCCGCTGTGGGTCATGAAGCGAAGCAGATGCTTGGGCGTACACCGGGCAACATTGCAGCTATTCGCCCAATGAAAGACGGCGTTATCGCCGACTTCTTCGTTACCGAAAAAATGCTCCAGCACTTTATTAAACAGGTGCACAGCAACAGCTTTATGCGTCCGAGCCCGCGCGTGCTGGTCTGCGTACCGGTTGGCGCGACCCAGGTTGAACGTCGCGCGATTCGCGAATCCGCACAGGGCGCTGGCGCCCGTGAAGTCTTCCTGATTGAAGAGCCGATGGCGGCTGCGATCGGCGCCGGTCTGCCGGTCTCCGAAGCGACGGGTTCGATGGTTGTGGATATCGGCGGCGGTACCACTGAAGTGGCGGTTATCTCTCTGAACGGTGTGGTTTACTCCTCCTCCGTCCGTATCGGCGGCGACCGTTTTGACGAAGCCGTCATTAATTATGTCCGTCGTAACTATGGCTCCCTGATCGGCGAAGCGACCGCAGAACGTATTAAGCACGAGATCGGTTCCGCTTATCCGGGTGATGAAGTTCGCGAAATCGAAGTTCGCGGGCGTAACCTTGCTGAAGGCGTGCCGCGCGGCTTTACGCTGAACTCTAACGAAATCCTCGAAGCGCTGCAGGAGCCGTTGACCGGCATCGTCAGCGCGGTGATGGTCGCGCTGGAACAGTGCCCGCCGGAACTGGCTTCCGATATCTCCGAACGCGGAATGGTTCTGACCGGCGGTGGCGCACTGTTGCGCAACCTTGACCGTCTGTTAATGGAAGAGACAGGAATACCTGTCGTAGTTGCAGAAGATCCACTGACCTGCGTCGCTCGTGGCGGCGGCAAGGCACTGGAAATGATCGATATGCACGGCGGCGACTTGTTCAGCGAAGAGTAGTCAGCCTGAGATCCGGGTAGCTGGCTTACGGCTGCCCCGATCTTAACTGACACGAGAATACGCATAGCCTATGAAGCCAATTTTTAGCCGTGGCCCGTCGCTACAGATTCGCCTTATTCTGGCGGTTTTGGTGGCGCTTGGCGTGATAATCGCCGACAGCCGCCTGGGTACGTTCAGCCAAATTCGAACGTACATGGATACTGCCGTCAGCCCTTTCTACTTTGTTTCTAATGGTCCACGGGAATTGCTGGATAGCGTTTCGCAAACGCTGGCCACCCGCGACCAGCTCGAACTGGAAAACCGCGCGTTGCGCCAGGAACTGTTGCTGAAGAACAGCGATCTGCTGATGCTGGGCCAGTACAAGCAGGAGAACGCGCGTCTGCGGGAACTGCTGGGCTCTCCGCTGCGTCAGGACGAGCAAAAAATGGTGACCCAGGTCATCTCAACGGTTAACGACCCCTATAGCGATCAGGTCGTTATCGATAAAGGCAGCGTTAACGGCGTTTATGAAGGCCAGCCGGTGATCAGCGATAAAGGCGTTGTGGGTCAGGTGGTGGCGGTGGCGAAACTGACCAGCCGCGTGCTGCTGATTTGCGATGCCACGCATGCGTTACCGATTCAGGTACTGCGTAACGATATTCGCGTGATTGCCGCAGGCAACGGCTGTACCGACGATTTGCAGCTGGAACATCTGCCGGCCAATACCGATATTCGCGTCGGCGACGTCCTGGTGACTTCGGGCCTCGGCGGCCGCTTCCCTGAAGGGTATCCGGTAGGGGTGGTTTCGTCCGTTAAGCTGGATACGCAGCGCGCGTATACGGTGATTCAGGCGCGTCCGACAGCCGGTCTGCAGCGCCTGCGTTACCTGCTGCTGCTATGGGGAGCCGATCGCAACGGCGCGAATCCGATGACGCCGGAAGAGGTTCATCGCGTAGCGAATGAACGCCTGATGCAGATGATGCCGCAGGTTCTGCCTGCGCCAGATGCGATGGGGCCGCAGATGCCGGCTCCGGCAACCGGTATGCCACAGCAGTCTCAGCCAGCGGGGGGGCAATAGTGGCAAGTTACCGTAGCCAGGGACGCTGGGTTATCTGGCTCTCGTTTCTTATCGCACTATTGCTGCAAATAATGCCCTGGCCGGCGGACATTAGCGTTTACCGGCCAAACTGGGTATTGCTTATCCTGTTGTACTGGATCCTCGCGCTGCCCCACCGGGTTAATGTCGGCACAGGCTTTGTGATGGGGGCGATCCTCGATCTCATCAGCGGCTCGACGCTTGGCGTTCGCGCACTATCATTAAGTATTGTGGCTTATCTGGTCGCGCTGAAATATCAGCTGTTCCGCAATCTGGCGCTCTGGCAACAGGCTCTGGTAGTCGTCATGTTATCCCTCTCCGTGGATATCATTGTTTTCTGGGCAGAGTTTTTAGTGATCAACGTCTCTTTCCGTCCGGAAGTGTTCTGGAGTAGTGTAGTAAACGGTGTGCTCTGGCCATGGATTTTCCTGCTGATGCGTAAAGTGCGCCAGCAGTTTGCGGTGCAATAAGGTTGATATGACGACTCTGTATCTTGCTTCAGGTTCTCCGCGTCGGCAGGAACTGCTGACTCAGCTTGGCCTCGCTTTTGAGCGCGTGGTTCCCGGTATTGAGGAACTGCGCCGCCCGCAGGAGAGCGCTCAGCAGTATGTGGTCCGTCTGGCGCGCGAAAAGGCGCAGGCTGGCGTCGCGCTGGCACCGCGCGATCTGCCCGTTTTGGGCGCGGATACCATTGTCATCCTGAACGGTGACGTGCTGGAAAAACCGCGCGATGCCGGGCACGCCGCAGAAATGTTGCGCATGCTTTCCGGGAAAACCCATCAGGTGATGACCGCCGTGGCGCTGGCCGATAAGCAGCAGACGCTGGATTGCCTGGTGGTCACGGAGGTTACTTTCCGCGTGCTCTCAGTACAGGATATCGCCGATTATGTCGCCAGCGGCGAACCGTTAGATAAAGCAGGTGCATACGGTATTCAGGGGTTGGGTGGCTGTTTCGTCAGGAAGATAAATGGCAGCTATCACGCCGTAGTTGGCTTACCGCTAGTGGAAACGTATGAGTTGCTAAGTAACTTTAACTCACTGCGTGAAGAAAAGGGATAAAGATGACTGCTGAACTATTAGTTAACGTAACGCCATCAGAAACGCGCGTCGCTTACATTGATGGCGGTATTCTTCAGGAAATTCATATTGAGCGTGAAGCGCGACGCGGAATAGTAGGCAATATCTACAAGGGTCGTGTCAGTCGGGTGCTGCCGGGAATGCAGGCGGCTTTTGTAGATATTGGCCTGGATAAGGCCGCGTTTCTGCACGCTTCCGATATTATGCCGCATACCGAGTGCGTGGCGGGCGAAGAGCAAAAGCAGTTCGCCGTCCGCGATATCTCCGAGCTGGTGCGTCAGGGGCAGGATTTAATGGTGCAGGTGGTGAAAGATCCTCTCGGCACCAAAGGCGCCCGCCTGACCACCGATATCACCATTCCTTCTCGCTATCTGGTCTTTATGCCCGGGGCTTCGCACGTCGGCGTCTCTCAGCGTATTGAAAGCGAAGCGGAACGCGAACGCCTGAAAAAAGTGGTCTCTGAATACTGTGACGAACAGGGCGGATTCATTATCCGTACCGCGGCGGAAGGCGTTCATGAGCAGGAGATGGCCGCAGATGCCGCCTATCTCAAGCGCGTCTGGACAAAAGTGATGGAGCGCAAAAAGCGCCAGCAGACGCGTTATCAAATGTATGGTGAGCTGGCGCTGGCGCAGCGCGTGCTGCGTGATTTCGCCGATGCGCATCTTGACCGTATTCGCGTGGACTCCCGTCTGACCTACGAATCGCTGCTTGAGTTTACCGCCGAATATATTCCGGAGATGACCAGCAAGCTGGAGCATTACAGCGGCCGCCAGCCGATTTTCGATCTTTTCGACGTGGAAAACGAAATTCAGCGCGCGCTGGAGCGTAAAGTTGAGCTGAAATCAGGCGGTTATCTGATCATTGATCAAACGGAAGCGATGACCACCGTTGATATCAACACCGGCGCATTCGTCGGTCACCGTAATCTTGACGATACTATCTTTAATACCAATATTGAGGCGACCCAGGCGATTGCTCGTCAGCTACGGCTGCGCAATCTCGGTGGGATTATCATCATTGATTTCATTGATATGAACAATGAAGATCACCGTCGCCGGGTGCTGCACTCTCTTGAGCAGGCGCTGAGCAAAGACCGGGTTAAAACCAGCATTAACGGCTTCTCCCAGCTTGGACTGGTAGAGATGACCCGCAAGCGCACTCGTGAAAGCGTGGAGCACGTGCTGTGTAATGAGTGTCCTACCTGCCACGGGCGCGGTACGGTGAAAACGGTGGAAACGGTGTGCTATGAAATCATGCGCGAAATCGTGCGCGTGCATCACGCCTACGATTCCGACCGATTCCTGGTCTATGCTTCTCCTGCGGTAGCGGAAACGCTGAAAGGGGAAGAGTCGCACGCGCTGGCAGAAGTCGAGATCTTTGTCGGTAAGCAGGTCAAAGTACAAATTGAACCGCTCTATAATCAAGAGCAGTTTGATGTCGTAATGATGTAATCATCCGTTTGCTTGCTGATGTCGGGATAAAGAGGCGGGCGAAAGGATGACGCGTAACAGGCTGACAAGGAGAGATGCGTGAGGCGACTGCCCGGGATATTACTGCTCACCGCGGCAACATTGATTGTTGTCGTCGCACTGCTGGTGAGCGGTCTGCGTCTCGTTCTGCCGCAGTTGAACAGCTGGCGTCCACAGGTGCTGGAAAAAGTCTCCGCGATGGCCGGCGTGCCGGTCGATGCCTCAAACATTGTCGCCAGCTGGCAGACGTTTGGCCCGACGCTTGATGTCCGTGATGTTAAGGCCGGCCTGAATGACGGCGGTGAGCTTTCCGTCAAACGCGTCACTCTGGCACTCGACGTCTGGCAAAGCCTGCTGCATATGCGCTGGCAGTTTCGCGATCTAACCTTCTGGCAGCTGCAGATTCATACCAATACTCCTATTCAAACCAATAACGGCGGTGAAGGGCTGAAAACCGACCGTATCAGCGATCTTTTTCTCCGCCAGTTCGACCACTTTATCCTTCGCGATAGCCATCTGAGCTTCCTGACGATCTCGGGTCAGCGGGCAGAACTCTCGATCCCGCAGCTTACCTGGCTGAACGGTAAAAATCGCCATCGCGCTGAGGGGCAGCTTAGTCTTAGCAGCCTGACCGGCCAGCATGGCGTGATGCAGGTGCGCATGGACCTGCGCGATGAAGACGGCTTGCTCAATAAGGGGCGCGTCTGGCTTCAGGCCGATGATATCGACGTTAAGCCATGGCTTGGTCGCTGGATGCAGGACAACATCGCCCTGCAAAGCGCGCGGTTTAGCCTCGAAGGCTGGATGACTATCGATAAAGGCGACGTCGCCAGCGGGGATGTATGGCTGAAAAAAGGCGGCGCCAGCTGGCAGGGCGACAAAGATAAGCATCATCTCTCGGTTGATAATCTGACGGCGCACATCTATCGCGATAATCAAAGCTGGGGCTTTGACATCCCTGATACGCGCATTTCGATGGATAATAAACCCTGGCCGCGCGGCGCGCTGTCGATGGCGTGGATCCCGGCTCAGGATGTGGGTGGAAAAAATGGTCAACGCAGCGATGAGCTGCGCATTCGCGCCAGCAATCTTAACCTTAGCGGCCTGACCGGGCTGCAGCCGATGGCGGATAAACTGGCGCCGTCGCTGGGCGAAATCTGGCGTACGACGCAGCCGGACGGCAAAATTAACCTTCTGGCGCTGGATATTCCGCTGCAGATGGCGGAAAAAACGCGCTTTCAGGCGGACTGGAGCGACATGTCCTGGAAGCAGTGGAAGCTGCTGCCAGGGGCTGAGCATTTCTCCGGCAACATTGCCGGTAGCGTGGAAAACGGTACCCTGCATGCCCGCATGACGCAGGCGAGAATGCCCTATGAAACGGTCTTTCGCGCGCCGCTGGAGATCGCCCGGGGCGATGCGACCCTCAACTGGGTGAAGAATGACAAAGGTTTTATGCTCGATGGTCGCGACATCGACGTACAGGCAACCGGCGTTCGCGCCCGCGGCGGGTTCCGCTATCTGCAGCCGCAGGGTGATGAACCCTGGCTCGGTATCCTGGCCGGTATCAGTACCAACGACGGCGGTCAGGCATGGCGCTACTTCCCGGAAAATCTGATGGGCAAAGCGCTGGTGGATTACCTCAGCGGGGCGATTAAAGGCGGCCAGGCCACCGATGCCACGCTGGCTTATGGCGGCAACCCGCACCTTTTCCCGTATAAGCATAATGAGGGGCAATTCCAGGTCACGGTGCCGCTCAAGAACGCCACCTTTGCCTTTCAGCCTGACTGGCCTGCGCTAACCGGCCTGAATATCGACCTTAACTTTATCAATGACGGACTATGGATGAAGGCCGATAAGGCGATGCTCGGCAAAGTGACCGCCAGCAATCTCGACGCGGTAATTCCCGACTATTCGCGTGATAAGTTATTAATTGATGCCGATGTTAACGGTCCGGGTAAAGAAGTTGGCCCTTATTTTAACGAGACGCCGCTGAAAGAGACGCTGGGGGCGGCGCTGGGTGAGCTTCAGTTGGACGGTGGTGTGAGCGCTCGCTTACATCTTGATATCCCCCTGGATGGCGAGATGACCACCGCTAAGGGTGATGTCCGGCTGAACAATAACAGCTTATTTATCAAGCCTATTGATACTACATTGCAGAACCTGAGCGGTAAATTCAGCTTCGTAAACGGCGACCTGAAAAGCGAACCGATGAGCGCGACCTGGTTTAATCAGCCGCTGAATATCGATTTCTCGACCACCGAAGGCGCGAAAGCATTCCTGGTAGACGTCGGGATGAACGCCAGCTGGCAGCCCGCGCGTACCGGTTTACTGCCGAAAGCCCTGGAAGGCACCCTGAGCGGCAGCGTGCCCTGGGACGGTAAAGTCGCGATTGAACTTCCGTATCGCGGTAGCGCGAGCTATAAGGTGGATGTTAACGCTGACCTGAAGAATGTAAGTAGTCACTTACCTGCGCCGGTCGATAAACAGGCCGGTGAGCCTTTGCCGGTAAACATTAAGGTTGATGGCGGCCTAAGCAGCTTTACTCTGGCTGGCTCCGTGGGGGCGAAAAATCATATCAATAGCCGCTGGCTGCTGGGTCATAAGCTGACTCTGGACCGCGCTATTTTAACCACTGACAGTAAAGCCGTGTCGCCGCTTCCCGAGCAGCCTGGCGTGGAGCTGAATATGCCGCCGATGGATGGCGCGCAGTGGCTTGCGCTGTTCCAGGGCGGCGCGGCCAATGACGTCAGCAGCAATATGGTTTTCCCCGAGCAGGTCACGCTGCGTACGCCGGTGTTAACGATGGCGGGCCAGAGCTGGAATAACGTCAGCCTTGTTTCCCAACCCGGCGCCGGAGGGACGAAGATTGAAGCCCAGGGGCGTGAAGTTAACGCCACCCTGACGATGCGCAAAAACGCGCCGTGGCTGGCAGCCATTCGCTATCTCTACTACAACCCCACTGCAGCGAAAAGCGGCGGGACGGAAAAAAGCAGCGGCCCTCTGGCTGACGCCAAAATTGATTTCCACGGCTGGCCGGACCTTCAGCTTCGCTGCGCCGAGTGCTGGCTGTGGGGGCAAAAATATGGTCGCATCGAAGGCGATTTTGATATCCGCGGCGATACCCTGACGCTGGCAAATGGCCTGGTGGATACCGGGTTTGGCCGCCTGACGACCGATGGCGTATGGGTAAGCGCGCCGACGGGCGTACGAACCTCTTTAAAAGGTAAACTGCACGGTAATAAAACCGATGATTTCGTCAACTTCTTCGGCGTGTCCACGCCGGTAAAAGGTTCTTCGTTTGATATTGATTATGACCTCCACTGGCGTGCGCCGCCGTGGCAGCCCGATGTTGCCTCGCTGAACGGGATCCTGAAAAGCCGTCTTGGGAAAGGCGAGTTTACCGATCTCAGCACCGGCCACGCCGGCCAGCTGCTGCGTTTGTTGAGCGTTGACGCGCTGCTTCGCAAGCTGCGTTTCGACTTTAGCGATACCTTCAGCGAAGGTTTCTACTTCGATTCCATTCGCAGTACGGCGTGGATTAAAGACGGCGTTCTGCATACCGACGATACGCTGGTTGATGGTCTGGAAGCGGATATCGCCATGAAGGGGTCGGTGGATCTTGTCCGCCGTCAGCTGGATATGCAGGCCGTGGTCGCGCCGGAAATTTCCGCGACCGTGGGCGTCGCCGCGGCCTTTGCCGTTAACCCGATAATCGGCGCCGCGGTCTTTGCCGCCAGTAAGGTGCTGGGGCCGCTGTGGAATAAGGTTTCAATTCTGCGCTATCGCATCACCGGTCCTATCGATCAGCCGCAAATTAACGAAGTGCTGCGCCAGGCGCGGAGCGACAAAAAGCAATGATTTGACGATTGTGCGTAATTACCGCACTCTCAATAGAGAGCCTATTTTATTTCCGCCCGAGAGGCGGCAACAAACGAGTAGCAAAACGATGAGTCTGAACCTGGTAAGTGAACAATTACTGTCGGCAAACGGCCTGAATCATCAGGATCTGTTTACCATTCTTGGCCAGCTGGCCGAGCGCCGTCTGGATTACGGCGATCTCTATTTTCAGTCGAGCTATCACGAGTCCTGGGTTCTTGAAGACAGCATCATTAAAGATGGTTCGTACAATATCGACCAGGGCGTCGGCGTCCGTGCGGTGAGCGGGGAAAAAACCGGCTTTGCCTATGCGGACCAGATTAGCCGACTGGCGCTGGAACAGAGCGCGCAGGCGGCGCGTACCATTGTACGCGACCACGGCGATGGTAAAGTTCATACCCTCGGCGGAGTGGAGTACAGCTCCCTCTATACCAGCATCGACCCGCTGCAAAGCATGAGTCGGGAAGAGAAGCTGGATATTCTGCGCCGGGTAGATAAAACCGCTCGCGCGGCCGATAAACGGGTGCAGGAAGTTTCCGCCAGCCTGACCGGCGTCTACGAGTTAATTCTTGTCGCCGCCACCGACGGCACGTTGGCGGCGGACGTTCGCCCGCTGGTTCGCCTTTCCGTCAGCGTGCTGGTGGAAGAGGATGGCAAACGCGAACGCGGCGCCAGCGGCGGCGGCGGTCGCTTTGGCTACGACTATTTCCTGGCCTCCCAGGATGGCGATGTGCGCGCGGATGTTTGGGCGAGAGAAGCCGTGCGTATGGCGCTGGTCAATCTGACCGCCGTCGCCGCGCCCGCCGGAATGCTGCCGGTCGTACTGGGCGCAGGCTGGCCTGGCGTGCTGCTTCATGAAGCCGTCGGTCACGGACTGGAAGGCGATTTTAACCGTCGGGGGACGTCGGTATTCAGCGGCCATATGGGTGAGCTGGTGGCCTCAGAGCTGTGCACCGTAGTGGATGATGGCACCATTGCCAACCGTCGCGGCTCCGTCGCCATTGATGACGAAGGTACCCCGGGTCAGTATAACGTTTTGATTGAAAACGGCATTCTCAAAGGCTATATGCAGGACAAGCTCAATGCCCGGCTGATGGGTGTGGCGCCAACCGGCAACGGTCGTCGCGAATCCTACGCGCATCTGCCTATGCCGCGTATGACCAACACCTACATGCTGGCGGGAAAATCCACGCCGCAGGAGATTATCGAATCGGTCGATTACGGCATCTACGCGCCGAACTTTGGCGGCGGTCAGGTGGATATCACCTCCGGCAAATTTGTCTTCTCCACGTCTGAAGCCTACCTGATTGAAAAAGGCAAAGTGACCAAAGCGGTGAAGGGGGCGACGCTTATCGGTTCAGGTATCGAAGCGATGCAGCAGATTTCGATGGTGGGGAACGATCTGAAGCTGGACAGCGGCGTCGGCGTTTGCGGCAAAGAGGGCCAGAGCGTACCGGTTGGCGTCGGTCAGCCAACGCTCAAAGTGGATAAACTCACCGTCGGCGGTACTGCCTGATACCTCTCAATGCGCTTTCGCTCGCGGCGAAAGCGCACATCACCTCCGCGGGGTCGCGATGAAAGCCGCGCGTCATCAGCAGATAGTCGAGTTACTCAGTCAGCACCACACCCTAACTACTGAAGCGTTATCCCAGCTTCTGCAGGTCAGCATTGAGACCGTTCGTCGCGATTTGAGCGAGCTGCAGAAACAGGGGAGTATCCAGCGTAGCCACGGACAGGCGCGCGTTCTCCTGCGCGATAATCACAACGGCGAGAAGCCGTTTCATCGCCGCGTGAAAAGCCATTATGCCCATAAATCTGATATTGCCCGTACCGCGCTGGCGTGGATTGATGAAGGCATGACGATCGCGCTGGATGCCAGCTCAACCTGCTGGTTTCTGGCGCGTCAGCTACCGAATAGTAACCTGACGGTGTTTACCAACAGCCATCCGGTCTGCGTAGAGCTGGGCCGCCGTGAGCGGATCCAACTGATCAGCGCCGGTGGTCAGCTTCAGCGTCAATATGGCTATTACGTTAACCCTGCGCTGTTATCGCAGGTCAAATCGCTGGAGATCGATCTATTCATTTTTTCCTGCGAGGGGATCGATAACGACGGCGTGCTCTGGGATTCCAGCGCCAATAATGCCGCTTACAAATCGCTGCTGCTGAAACGGGCGGCACAGTCGCTATTGTTAATCGACAAAAGCAAATTTCATCGCTCCGGCGAGGTGCGCATCGGCAATCTCCGCGACGTGACGCAGATCATTTCCGATGCCGGGCCTGATAATACGTTATTACCCTTTTTCGCAGGCTCTGGCCGCTAGCGGGCTATCCCCCGACCGCGCATACCCTGGTAAATATTTGCCACCCCGACGAAATACTCAGTCAGATAATTAATGCATACCTGTACCTTCAGGGGCAGCTTATCTTTCTCGGTATATAGCGCGTACACCGGGCGCGGATCGGACTGGTAGCTCGGCAGCAGAATCTCCAGTTCGCCGCGGTTGATCTCTTCGATCGCCCACATCAGCGGAACGTAAGCCACGCCGACGCCTGCCGTTAGCCAGCGCACCAGCGTCATCGGATCGTTAGTGACGAATCTGCCCTGAGGGATCAGCTTGGTTGAAATGCCTTCCGGGGCGATGATTTCAAATTCGTTATCCGGCCGGACGCTGTATTCCAGCCAGGAGTGGCTGGCGAGATCCGCCGGCTTTTCCGGACATCCGGCGTGCTGGAGATAGCTTTTCGCCGCGCAGAGCACCATTGGCATAGAGCCCAGACGGCGGGAAAAGAGGCTGGAGTCCTGCAGCGCTCCCACGCGAATCACCACGTCCAGACCGTCCGCGATCAGGTCCGGCGCCGGGATGCCGGTGACCAGGTTGATGGAGAGCCCCGGGTGCTCTTTGAGCATATCGGCCGTTATGCGAGCCAGGACATTCTGTGCCATAGTTGAAGAACAGCCGATGCGCAGCGTACCGATGGGCGTATTGTTAAACGCGTATAGCTGTTCATGGACATCCTGGACTTCGAACAGCATCCGCCGACAGCCTTGATAATATATTTTTCCCGCTTCGGTTAAGCCAAGACTGCGCGTACTGCGGTTGAGTAGCTTAACCTGCAGCTCATCTTCCAGTTTAGCTACCGTCTGGCTGATGGAAGAAACGCTCATCTGGAGCTGGCGGGCCGCGGCGGTAAAGGAACCTAATTCCACCACTCTGGCAAATACGGACATGCGTTTTAATCGTTCCATTATTCACTCTGGCTTAAAAGTGATTTAGATCACACATTATAGATAAGACCGCAATTGTTACGTTACTATATAGTTAGCTTAATAATAAACGCATCGCGCATATCACCTGTACGCTTCTTATCAAGGTCATCATGAGTCTGTTTCCTGTCATTGTGATTTTCGGCTTGTCGTTTCCGCCGATCTTCTTTGAGTTGCTATTGTCGCTAGCCATCTTTTGGCTGGTGCACCGCCTGCTGGTTCCGACCGGCATCTATGATTTTGTCTGGCATCCGGCACTGTTTAATACCGCGCTCTATTGCTGCCTGTTTTATCTGATATCGCGTTTGTTCGTTTGAGGTAGATGTGAAAACACTAACAAGAAATATCCTCCGTACCGCAATCACTGTGATACTGGTTATCCTGGCATTTGTGGCGATTTTTCGCGCATGGGTGTATTACACCGCCTCGCCCTGGACGCGCGATGCGCGCTTTAGTGCGGATATTGTGGCCATCGCTCCCGATGTTTCCGGCCTGATTTCGCAGGTGAATATCAAGGATAACCAACTGGTTAAGAAAGACCAGGTTTTGTTCGTCATTGACCAGCCGCGTTACCAGAAAGCCTTAGCTGAGGCTGAAGCCGATGTCTCCTATTACCAGACTCTGGCGCAGGAGAAGCGCGTTGAAGCCGGCCGTCGTAACCGCCTTGGCGTCCAGGCCATGTCCCGGGAGGAGATTGACCAGGCGAATAACGTTCTGCAAACCGTTGAGCATCAGTTGGCAAAAGCGACCGCGAGTCGCGATCTGGCGAAGCTTGATCTTGAACGCACGGTCATTCGCGCCCCGGCTGACGGCTGGGTGACGAACCTGAACGTCTACAGCGGCGAGTTTATCACCCGCGGTTCTACCGCGGTTGCGCTGGTCAAGCAGAATACCTTCTATGTGATGGCCTACCTGGAAGAGACCAAGCTTGAGGGCGTGCGCCCCGGCTTCCGCGCCGAAATTACCCCGCTGGGAAGCGTGCAAACTCTTAAAGGCACCGTCGACAGCATCGCTGCTGGGGTCACCAATGCCAGCAGCAGCAGCGATACGAAAGGGCTGGCCTCTATTGACTCTAATCTTGAATGGGTACGCCTGGCGCAGCGGGTGCCGGTACGTATTCACCTTGACCAGCAGCAGGGCAACCTCTGGCCGGCCGGGACGACCGCGACGGTGGTGATCACCGGTAAAGACGACCGCGATTCCAGCCGGACAAGTTTCTTCCAGAAACTGGCGATGCGCCTGCGTGAGTTCGGTTAATCGCCATGGGGATTTTCACCATCGAACCCCGGCATCTCCGCTTTGCCGTTAAATTAGCCTGTGCGGTAGTGCTGGCGTTATTCGTCGGTTTTCACTTTCAGCTGGAAACACCGCGCTGGGCGGTGCTTACCGCAGCCATCGTGGCCGCCGGCCCGGCGTTTGCCGCCGGCGGAGAGCCTTACTCCGGGGCTATCCGCTATCGCGGGATGCTGCGTATTGTCGGTACCTTTATCGGCTGTATCGCCGCGCTGGCGATTATCATCCTGATGATTCGCGCCCCGCTGCTGATGGTGCTGGTCTGCTGCCTGTGGGCAGGGTTCTGTACCTGGATCTCCTCGCTGGTGCGGGTTGAGAACTCCTATGCCTGGGGCCTGGCGGGCTATACCGCGCTTATCATTATTATCACTATCCACGAAGAGCCGATGCTGGCGCCGCAGTTCGCCGTCGAACGGTGCAGTGAAATTGTTGTTGGTATCGTCAGCGCCATCGTGGCCGACCTGCTATTTTCGCCGCGTTCGATTAAAAAAGAGATCGACCTTGAGCTGGATAACCTGCTGATCGATCAATACCGCCTGATGCAGCTTTGCGTGGCGTATGCCGATAAAGATGAAGTCGATAAGGCCTGGAGCGCGCTGGTTCGCCGCACCAACGGACTGGAAGGGATGCGCGGAAACTTAATTATGGAGTCTTCGCGCTGGGCAAAAGTCAACCAGCGGCTGAAGGCGATCAATACCCTCTCTCTGACCTTAATTACCCAAGCCTGTGAAACCTATTTGATTCAGAATACCCGGCCTGAGATGGTCACCGATGACTATCGCGAGCTGTTCGCTGAACCGGTTGAGACCGTGCAGGACGTGCACCGCCAGTTAAAGCGGATGCGCCGCTTTTTGACCTGGAAGGGAGAGCACAATACGCCGGTGACGATCTACAGCTGGGTCGGGGCCGCGACGCGCTATCTGCTTTTGAAGCGGGGCGTGGTCGGCAATACCAAAATCAGCCGTATTGAAGCGGAAGTGCTGCAAGGCGAAGTGGTGGTGAAGGCGGAATCCGCCGAGCGACACCATGCGATGGTCAACTTTTGGCGTACGTCTATCTCCTGTATCCTCGGTACGCTGTTCTGGCTGTGGACCGGCTGGACTTCAGGGAGCGGGGCGATGGTGATGATCGCGGTTGTTACGGCCTTAGCGATGCGTTTACCTAATCCGCGAATGGTGGCTATCGATTTCCTCTACGGCACGCTGGCGGCATTACCGCTGGGGGCGCTGTTTTTCCTCGTGATTATGCCCGCGACGCAGCAAAGCATGCTGCTGCTGTGCATCAGCCTGGCGGTGATGGCATTTTTTATCGGTATCGAGGTGCAAAAGCGGCGGCTGGGTTCGCTGGGGGCGCTGGCCAGCACCATTAATATTCTGGTGCTGGATAATCCGATGAAGTTTCAATTCAACCAATTTCTGGATAGCGCCTTAGGCCAGATCGTGGGGTGTTTCCTCGCGCTGATGGTGATCTTACTGGTTCGCGATAACTCTCAGGCTCGCACCGGTCGCGTGCTGCTCAACCAGTTTGTCTCGGCGGCGGTATCATCGCTGACCACCAATACGGCGCGACGCAAAGAAAACCATTTGCCGGCCCTGTATCGTCAGCTCTTTTTGTTGCTGAATAAATTCCCCGGCGATATCGCGCGCTTTCGTTTAGCGCTGACCCTGATTATTGCCCATCAGCGCCTGCGCGACGCGCCAGTACCGATAAATGACGACCTGTCGGTATTTCACCGGCAGCTGCGTCGTACGGCGGATCGCGTCATTTCCGCCAGCAGCGATGATAAGCGCCGCTACTATTTTGCCCGCCTGCTTGATGAGCTGGATATCTACCAGCAAAAATTACAGCTCTGGGAAGCCTCTCCGCAGGTGACCGAGCCGGTGCGAAGGCTGGTGGAGATGCTGCATAAGTACCAGCATGTATTAACCAATAGCTAGCCGCCAGAACCGACGCCTGAAGCGTCGGTTTTTTTATCGCTATACTTAATTGTCTGAGTATGAATTCCACCGTCAGAGTGGAACTACACGCCGGGATGACCGGGCTATGAAAAGTTGCAGGTGTGGACAGGATGCGGGCAATGGCTACCTATACCTTTGATTTTGATGAAATAGCTGAACAGCAGGATTTTTATCGTGAGTTTTCACGTACCTTTGGCTTAACGCGTGAGAAGGTGAACAACCTTGATTCGCTGTGGGAAGCGGTGACCGCCGGGCTACTGCCTCTGCCGCTGGAGATTGAGTTTATTCATTTAAGCGATAATCAGCGACGGCGCTTTGGCGCGATAATATTGCTATTTGATGAGGCGGAAGAAGAGCTGGAAGGGGAGCTTCGTTTTAATGTGCGGCAGCCATAAAAAAGCCCCCGACAGAGCGGGGGCAAGTCGTCGGATAAGACGACGAGGGTTTATTTGTACAGCTCAGCCGTAGCGTGCCAGTTATCGCCGGTACGGGCTTCAATAATACGGTAGCTGCCGGCGCCTTCTTTTTCAGCTTTAGCCGCCAGTTCCTGGCGCATATCCATCGGCGCGCTGCCTACCTGAGAAACGGAAACGGTGCCCATGGACTGCAGATTTTGCGCCTGTTCAGCGTTCACTTGATTAACGGCGGCGTTTGCGCCGAAAGAGAGAACGGAAGCCAGACCCAGGGATGCGATGATAATTGCGCTTTTCATAATTTTTTCTCCAACCTTATTATTTGCAGCGGCGGAAGGTTTTAATGAACCTGAGGCCGCTGGAGAGATTCTGTTTCAGTTAATGACCGACAATCGTTAAATCTTATTTATACAGTTCAGCCGTAGCGTGCCAGTGGTCACCGGTACGTGCTTCGATAATGCGATAAGAGGAAGCACCTTCTTCTTGCGCTTTCTTGTTCAGCATTTCGTGCATATCCATCGGGGAAGAACTTACCGCGCCGACGGAAACGGTGCCGATTGCCTGACGGCCTTGAGCCTGTTCGCTGTTAATGGAGTCAGCGGCGAAGGCGCCGAAAGACAGAACGGAAAGGATGCTTAATGCTGCTACAGTGGTTTTGATTTTCATGATGTTCACCTCGTCGAATCTTTTTGTTGGGGGTCTTTGTTTCGTGACCCTCATCACAAAATCAAGTATACACTAATCACTGAAAATATTAATACCTTGCTAATTGTTTTTCATGTAAATAATCACAAAGAAATGTCTTTTTTATAACGTATAAGAATTAGAAATGTCACAATTTCGCCAGGATAGGCAATAATAATTAATAAAATCATTAAGTTATATGTATTTGATCTTTTGTGCGCTTAAGCCGGTTTCATCACGTAAATGAATGTATAGAAGCGGAAAAACACACAAAATGTTAAAGAAATGATAATTTTTTGAAGGAATATCCTCTGGCGTTAACCAGAGGGAAGGGCATCAGAGTTCCTGCTCAAACAGGACGAGGATAGCGTCATGCAGCTCTTTAACGGTAAAACCCCTGGCCGGAGTGGTAAAGATAGTATCATCACCGGCAATGCTGCCGAGAATACCCTCGGCTTTGCCCAGGGAGTCCAGAAGCCGGGCGATCAGCTGTGCTGCGCCTGGGCTGGTATGAATAACCACGACCGAATCGTTATAGTCGATATCCAGCACCAGGTTTTTTAGCGGGCTGGAGGTCGTCGGGACGCCAAGCTCGGCGGGCAGGCAGTAAACCATTTCCATTTTGGCGTTACGCGTGCGTACGGCGCCAAACTTGGTGAGCATACGTGAGACTTTCGATTGGTTGATATTATCGAAGCCTTCCTCTTGCAGGGCCTGTACGATTTCACCTTGAGAGCTGAATTTTTCTTCTTTAAGCAGCGCTTTAAACGCCTTAACCAGTTCTTCTTGTTTTGCCGAACTACGCATAAGTCACCCAATTATGGTGGTAAAAACAACATCATTATGCATAAAAATGCATTTTTATGCAAATAATCCGCGGGGAGAAGCGTAAATAATGTTATGAAGGGCGCATATTTTAGCAAAAAACCCTAATAAGGAACATGCTTTCGTCACGGGGCGCAAATTGCTACAAAAGTAAATGAAATGTTATTAAATGATGTTGTTCTGCTCAACGCGCTGGGTGTATTGTAACCAACAGTCGATCCGGTACTACGCTTTGCTGGATGGTCAGTCTCAGGGAGGAAAATGCGAAGCTGCTGCATCGCTGCGCACGACCACGCATTCTTCAGCCATAATTATTGTAATTGTTCATCTTGTGAATTAAGGTCCAGGCGACGGAGTAACGAAAGACTATTTTAACCATAATAAGGAGTTTAGGATGAAAGTTGCAGTCCTCGGCGCCGCTGGTGGAATTGGCCAGGCGCTTGCCCTACTACTTAAGACCCAACTGCCTTCAGGTTCAGAACTCTCGTTGTACGACATCGCTCCGGTAACGCCGGGCGTGGCGGTTGATCTTAGCCATATCCCTACCGATGTAAAAATCAAAGGTTTTTCCGGCGAAGACGCCACCCCTGCGCTGGAAGGTGCTGATGTGGTGCTGATATCCGCGGGCGTAGCGCGTAAGCCCGGTATGGATCGCTCCGATTTATTCAACGTTAATGCCGGTATTGTGAAAAATCTGGTACAGCAAATCGCCAAAACCTGCCCGCAGGCCTGCGTCGGGGTTATCACCAACCCGGTGAACACCACCGTGGCGATTGCCGCAGAAGTGCTGAAAAAAGCCGGTGTTTACGATAAGAACAAGCTGTTGGGCGTCACGACGCTGGATATTATCCGCTCGAATACCTTTGTCGCTGAACTGAAAGGCAAATCTTCGTCAGACGTTGAGGTTCCGGTGATTGGCGGCCACTCCGGTGTGACTATTCTTCCTTTACTGTCACAAATTCCGGGCGTCAGCTTCAGCGAGCAGGAAGTGGCGGATTTGACTAAACGCATTCAAAACGCCGGTACTGAAGTTGTTGAAGCAAAGGCCGGTGGCGGCTCAGCAACGCTATCAATGGGGCAGGCCGCCGCGCGGTTCGGTCTCTCTTTAGTTCGCGCCATGCAGGGAGAGAAAGGCGTGGTGGAATGCGCCTATGTTGAAGGTGATGGCCAATATGCCCGCTTCTTCTCGCAGCCGCTGCTGTTAGGTAAAAATGGCGTAGAGCAGCGTCAGTCTATCGGTAAACTGAGCGCGTTTGAGCAGCAGGCGCTGGAGGGGATGCTGGATACGTTGAAGAAAGATATCGCCCTTGGCGAAGATTTTGTGAATAAATAACGTTTCATAAAAAGAGAAGCCGGAGCCTGGGTTCCGGCTTTTTTATGCCTTTCTCCCGCCCCGGAATGACTCAACCTGCTGGTAAATCTGCTAAACTCCCCGCGTCTTGAGCGGCAACAAACGAGGACGTCGTGAAAAAAATTGAAAGAAAGCAGACCAGGGACCACATTACTCAAATGATCCGTTACGAGATCCTTTCCGGCAGTATGAAACCGGGGGATGAGCTCGCGCAGGAGAGTATTGCGGAACAGCTGGGGCTTTCTCGTATGCCGGTTCGTGAAGCGTTACAGGCCCTGGAGCAGGAAGGGTTTCTGGTGCGCTTGCCAAACCGCCATATGCAGGTCTCACGGCTGGAGCCTGACCACGTCAGCCACATTTTCCAGGCCATTGCGGCGATGGCAACAGCGCTTTTTTCACTGGTGCCCGCGGCAGCAGGCGAGTCGCTGGCTACCAGAGCGCGAGAGCTGGGGCATCCCGGTGAGAGGATACGGGAGCTGGCGTTTCATCAGGCGCTCATTTCTTATATTGATAACCGCTATCTGGAAAAGATTTATCAGCAGTTTTTAGATGGTTATATCGGCTATGTCATTCTGTATCTGAAAGAGGATAATCAGGAGTCGGCGCAAATACTCAGTTCTCTGATGGATGCTATCCAACAAGGCGATCGCGCCGAGATCGCGCAGGAAACGCAGCGTTATTTCCTCTCTCTGGCAGAAATAATGCGTCAACACATGAAGGATTGGGAAAGTGCAGAAGCCTCGATTAGGGAAAATTAAGCTTCTTTCAGCGAAAGAGCAGGTCGCGGCAGTATTACGTAAAGCGATACTGTCGCGAGATTTAGTTGAAGGGCAAGAAATTACCCTTGAAGGGATCGCCAGCATGGTTGGCGTATCCAGTATGCCCGTGCGTGAAGCATTTCAGATACTGGCTGCGGATGGGCTGATTAAAGTCCGCCCCAATAAAGGGGCGGTTGTGCTGGGGATTAACGAACAAACGATTCGCGAGCATTACGAGATTCGCGCGCTGCTGGAGAGTGAAGCGGTCGCTAAAGCTTCTCGCCCTGGGACGGACATTTCGCGCATTGCCGAAGTCCATTACGCTGCGGAAAAAGCGCTGGCGCAAAATAACTCAGCTGAATATTCTGACCTCAATCAGGCTTTTCATATGGAGATATGGAATGCGGCCGGAAACGGCAAAATGAAGCTGCTGCTCAGCAATATGTGGAACGGGCTCTCGATGGGGCATAAGGTCACCGAGGAGGAGTATGCGATCATTTCCATACGCGAGCATAAAGGGATTTTACAGGCCCTGGAGCAGCATAATGAAGCGCTGGCCCGTCAGCGAATGCGCGAGCATATCATCCGTTCGATGGAGAATATGCTGACGCGCTACGTCGGCGAGCCCTCGGCCTGACCTCACCGCCTGCACGATCGTTGCAGGCGTCTTACCTATTCACTCCATAAATTAATTTCTCTAAGTTACTGCTTTTGCGAGATTTTGATAAAGATCTCAATCCTGACGCTTTCGTGAAAAACGCATTGACTTACTCTTTGCATGGGAATAATTTCCCTCTCGTCAATATTGGATACAATATCATATATCATTGATGGGATAATTATAAATATGGAACCGATTACCATTACTCTATGTTTGCTGGCGTTTGCTATCGCCATGTTTGTGTGGGAAAAAATACCGCTCGCGGTCACGTCTATGGTGGTTTGCGTCGCGCTGGTTCTCACCGGCGTCCTCAATCTCAAGCAGGCTTTCGCCGGCTTTATCGACACCAACGTCATTCTCTTCGTCGCCATGTTTATCGTCGGCGGGGCGCTATTTGAAACCGGGATGGCGAATAAAGTGGGGGGCGTGATTACGCGCTTCGCTAAAACGGAAAAGCAGCTGATTTTTACCATTATGGTCGTGGTTGGCGTGATGTCCGGTTTCCTCTCCAATACCGGTACCGCAGCCGTCCTGATCCCGGTCGTTATCGGCGTGGCGGCGAAATCAGGCTTTGCCCGTTCCCGACTGCTGATGCCGCTGGTTTTCGCCGCCGCGCTCGGCGGTAACCTGTCGTTGATTGGCGCGCCGGGCAACCTGATTGCGCAATCAGCCTTGCAGAACATTGGCAGCGGTTTTGGCTTTTTTGAATATGCCAAAGTGGGTTTACCGATGCTGGTTTGTGGCATGATTTACTTTCTGACCATCGGCTATAAATTCCTGCCCAACCACCCGAATAGTGGGGAAGTTGGCAGCATCGGCCAACAGCGCGATTACAGCCACGTTCCGCGCTGGAAGCAGATCCTCTCTTTGCTTGTTCTGATCGCCACGATCCTCGGCATGATTTTCGAAAAGCAGACCGGTGTGAGTCTTGCGGTAGCGGGCTGTATCGGCGCGCTGGTGCTGGTGGTTACCGGCGTGCTTACAGAAAAGCAGGCTTATAAAGCCATTGATTCACAAACTATTTTTATCTTCGGCGGCACTCTGGCGCTGGCGAAAGCGCTAGAAATGACCGGGGCGGGAAAACTGGTGGCGGATCACGTGATTGGCCTGCTGGGGCAAAACTCTTCGCCTTTTATGCTGCTGGTGGTGGTCTTTGCGCTGTCCGTCGTTATGACTAACTTCATGTCCAACACCGCCACCGTCGCGCTGCTGGTACCGGTGAGCCTGTCGATTGCGGCGGGCATGGGCGCCGACCCTCGCGCGGTGCTGATGGCGACGGTGATCGGCAGCTCTTGCGCCTACGCCACGCCAATCGGTATGCCTGCCAACATGATGGTGCTGTCGGCAGGCGGCTATAAGTTTGTTGACTACGCCAAATCCGGCATCCCACTGATTATCGTTTCCACCATTGTCAGCCTGATTCTGCTGCCAATCCTTTTCCCTTTTCATCCGTAATGAACGGAAGCTGTCCTGACTAAGGAGCCTTTATGAGCAAAAGTGAACAGATATCCCATATGACCAATATTATGGCCAAATTTGTGGGGTACACCGGCAAAGTCTTGCCTGATGACGTCACCGCAAAACTGGAAGATTTGCATAAAAAAGAGACCAGTAAACTGGCCGACGTCATCTTTACGACCATGATTGAGAACCAGCGTCTGGCAAAAGAACTGGATCGCCCTTCCTGCCAGGATACCGGCGTGATTCAGTTTCTGGTGGAGTGCGGGGCCAACTTCCCGCTGATCGGCGAACTGGAAGCGCTGCTGCGTGAAGCGGTGATCAAAGCGACCGTGGATTCCCCGCTGCGCCACAACAGCGTTGAGACTTTTGATGAATACAATACCGGTAAAAACGTGGGTAAAGGTACGCCGACGGTATTCTGGGAGATCGTTCCCAATTCTGACCAGTGCAGCATTTACACCTATATGGCGGGCGGCGGCTGTTCTCTGCCGGGGAAAGCGATGGTGCTGATGCCGGGCGCAGGTTATGAAGGCGTAACCCGCTTTGTGCTGGATGTGATGACCAGCTACGGCCTTAACGCCTGTCCGCCGCTACTGGTTGGCGTGGGCGTGGCGACCTCTGTTGAAACGGCGGCGCTGCTATCGAAAAAAGCGCTGATGCGTCCGATCGGTTCGCACAATGAGAATGAGCGTGCGGCTTCGCTGGAGAAAATGCTGGAAGACGGCATTAACAAAATTGGCCTTGGGCCGCAGGGGATGTCCGGTAATACCTCCGTCATGGGCGTGAATATTGAAAACACCGCGCGCCATCCCTCCACCATCGGTGTGGCGGTGAACGTCGGCTGCTGGTCGCACCGGAAAGGACATATCGTTTTTGATAAAGACCTGAACTACACCATTACGTCTCACAGCGGAGTGAATTTCTGATGACGAAAAAAATCCTGACTACGCCAATTAAAGATGAAGATTTAGCCGATATTAAAGCGGGCGATATTATTTATCTCAACGGTCATATTGTTACCTGTCGTGATGTGGCGCACCGTCGATTAATTGAAGGTGGGCGCGAATTACCTGTAGATGTTCGCGGCGGCGCTATTTTACACGCTGGCCCAATTGTCCGCCCAATTAAAGGCGAAGACGATAAATTTGAAATGGTCTCCGTTGGGCCAACCACCAGCATGCGCATGGAAAAATTCGAAAAAGAATTTATTGCCCAGACCGGCGTGAAATTAATCGTTGGGAAAGGCGGCATGGGGAAAGGTACCGAAGAGGGCTGCGCGGAGCATAAAGCGCTGCACTGCGTATTCCCGGCCGGCTGCGCGGTAGTGGCCGCGGTGTGCGTGGAAGAGATCGAAGATGCGCAGTGGCGCGATCTGGGAATGCCGGAAACGCTATGGGTATGTCGGGTAAAAGAGTTTGGCCCATTAATCGTTTCCATTGATACCCATGGAAATAACCTGTTCGAACAGAACAAAATTATTTTTAACCAGCGTAAAGAGATCGTCGCTGATGAAATATGCCAGAACGTAAGCTTTATCAAATAATCTGGGTTATATGAATTGCACGATAATGATGGCGATACGTTTATTGCGATAATAAACAGGGACTCTGACCGGGGCGGTTCAGGGAAATCCACCCTTATTATTTTCGTTATAAATAACATCATTATCGTGCCTCCTGCTCGAAGGCTATTTTATGACTGATGCAGCACTGCTATTAGGTGAAGGCTTCACCCTGATGTTCCTCGGCATGGGGTTCGTGCTGGCGTTTCTGTTTGTGCTGATTTTCGCCATCCAGGGCATGTCCGCCGCCGTCAACCGCGTCTTCCCCGCACCGGCTCCGGCGCCGAAGGCCGCACCTGCCGCCGCGCCCGCTGACGACTTCGCCCGCTTAAAGCCGGTGATTGCCGCCGCTATCCACCACCATCGCCGACTTAACCCTTAATTCACGGAGGAATCCATGACCGTTGCCATTACCGATGTCGTCCTGCGCGACGCCCACCAGTCCCTGTTCGCCACCCGCCTGCGCCTTGACGATATGCTCCCCGTCGCCGCGCAGCTCGACGACGTGGGCTACGGCTCCCTCGAGTGCTGGGGCGGCGCCACCTTTGACGCCTGCATCCGCTTTCTCGGCGAAGACCCGTGGGTCCGCCTGCGCGAGCTGAAAAAGGCCATGCCGAAGACCCCGCTGCAGATGCTGCTGCGCGGCCAGAACCTCCTCGGCTACCGCCACTACGCCGATGACGTGGTCGAACGCTTTGTTGAGCGCGCCGTCAAAAACGGCATGGACGTGTTCCGCGTCTTCGACGCCATGAACGACCCGCGCAATATGCAGGCCGCCCTGCGGGCGGTGCGCAGCCACGGGGCGCACGCCCAGGGCACGCTCTCCTACACCACCAGCCCGGCCCACTCCCTGCAGACCTGGCTCGATTTAACCGAACAGCTGCTGGAAACCGGCGTCGACTCCATCGCCATCAAGGACATGTCCGGTATCCTCACCCCGATGGCGGCGTATGAACTGGTCAGCGAAATCAAGAAGCGCTATGACGTGCGCCTGCACCTGCACTGCCACGCTACCACCGGGATGGCGGAGATGGCCCTGCTGAAGGCCATCGAGGCGGGCGTCGACGGCGTGGACACGGCGATTTCTTCCATGAGCGCCACCTACGGCCACCCGGCCACCGAGGCGCTGGTCGCCACCCTCGCCGGGACACAGTACGACACCGGGCTGGATATCCTGAAGCTGGAGAGCATCGCGGCCTACTTCCGCGAGGTGCGCAGGAAATATCACGCCTTTGAAGGCCAGCTGAAGGGCACCGACAGCCGTATCCTCGTGGCCCAGGTGCCGGGCGGGATGCTCACCAACCTCGAGAGCCAGCTGAAGCAGCAGAACGCCGCCGACAAACTCGACCAGGTGCTGGCGGAAATCCCCCGCGTGCGCGAGGACCTCGGCTTTATTCCTTTAGTCACCCCGACCTCGCAGATTGTCGGCACCCAGGCGGTGCTTAACGTCCTGACCGGGGAGCGCTACAAAACCATCGCTAAAGAAACGGCGGGCATTCTGAAGGGTGAATACGGCCACACCCCGGTGCCGGTCAATGCCGCCCTGCAGGCGCGCGTGCTGGAGGGGGCCGCCCCGGTGACCTGCCGCCCGGCGGACCTGCTGAAGCCGGAGCTGGCTGCACTGGAAGCGGACGTGAAGCGCCAGGCGCAGGAGAAGGGCATCATGCTTGCCGATAACGCCATCGACGACGTGCTGACCGTGGCCCTGTTCCCGCAAATCGGCCTGAAGTTCCTTGAGAACCGCAATAACCCGGCGGCCTTTGAGCCGGTCCCGCAGGCGGAAGAGGCGAAACCTGCCGCTGCCCCGGTAAAACCTGCCGCTTCGGGCATCTACACCGTGGAAGTGGAAGGTAAAGCCTTTGTGGTGAAGGTCAGCGACGGCGGCGATATCAGCCAGCTCACTGCGGCGGCGCCCGTTCAGGCTGCTGCGCCGGCCCCGGTAGGCGCAGGCGCCCCGGTGACCGCGCCGCTGGCGGGCAATATCTGGAAGGTGACTGCCACCGAGGGCCAGACGGTCGCCGAAGGCGACGTGCTGCTGATTCTCGAAGCCATGAAGATGGAAACCGAA
>OVXK01000113.1_pt1 | contig 47392 bp, 49 predicted proteins | sample 1732021 | NCBI WGS metagenome assembly OVXK01 (sample SAMEA4413051, study PRJEB24355) | metagenome | biome: human; feature: gut; material: faeces | place: United Kingdom | collected 2010 | reverse complement strand
TAAATATCTTTTTTTATTTTTAATATTTCTTCTTCACTTAATCCCGTTATTTTAGAAATTAAGGATATTTCTAATCCTTGATTTAAAGACTCCTTTATTAACTCTAATTCTCTTTCTATCTTTCCTTTAGCTTCAGCATTTTCTAAGGCAGATATTCTATCGTATATTGCCTTTTCTCTCATATTATACTGTTCTCTTTCATTACTATCCATACTAAGTCTATATAGTTCAGATTTTGCTAGTTTAATTTCTTCATTACTTAATTCTAACTGCCTTACAGTATTACTTTCTGGTTCAACTAAGAATTCTAACCATTTTTCTAAAGCATCCATTTTCTCAACATTTTCAACATACTCTTTATTACCGATTTCATTAAATTTAGGTAATTCAATGAAATGTATTTCTTGAAGATCTGTCAGCTCTTCATTTGAAGTTATTTCTTTTAGCCTATATGCATTATGATATTTATCATTCTTTAAATATTTGAAATTTAAGATATTTATACAAACAGTTCTTTCTAACTTACTGTAGTTATCTCTATTTTGTATTTGTTCTGAATACATTTTACTCCAATAATATAAGGTCCTTTGTATCATGTTATATTCATTCTTTACCTGGATTTCAATATTTATATGCTCTTTATTGCTAGTTGTAGCCTTTACATCTAATCTACTAAATTTATCTTCTATAAAATCTTTATCTATATCGTTATTTTTGATTTCTACATCTTTTATGGGAGTTGTTGGTTTTATTACTGCGTTTAAAAAGTTAATTAATATAGGTTTATTCTTTTCTGTACCAAATATCTTTTTAAACACAAAATCTATTTGTGGATTTAGTAATGTTCTATACACCATTTTAATTTACTCCTTTCAATAGTTATACTCTAATTATAATATAGTTTTATCTAAAAGCTCTAATTAAAATCTATTTTTTAGAAATAATTCAGCTTTCTTCAGAAAAGGTATATAGGTTACATAGTCTCTATTTTTATTAAATCCTTTTCTTTCATGATAAGTTGTTATGCAAGCTTTAAATATACTATGATCTGGGTAATATATCACAAGCTTATAGTCAAGATCTAAATTTAAAGGTCTCCTAATTTCTAATATTCTATCTACACTATTAATAGCACTAGTTCCCCCTTTTCTATTCTCTAGACTATCAAAAACATGAATACTTCTATTTAGTTTATCTATGTACACTTCAAAATAATTATATCCATTAAGGTTATTAGGTAATGCTAAAAGATATGTATTATCTTTAGCATTTTTTATTAAATAACTTTCAGGATTTATTTCACCTAAAGATTTATCAATCACTATCATACTGCCATTTCCTCCCCACTTATCTTTATATTTTGATTATATCATAAATTAATTAATGAAAAAAGATTTTTTTCATTAATTAATTTATGATATAATATATTTAACATATTAAATATAAAGGGTGATGATATGAAGGATAATTTAAAAGAAATTTTTCTAAATGAACTTAAGAATAATAAGGACACTCCAAAACAAGAAATAATAAAACTTGCTGAAGAATATGGAATAGATTTTAAACCTAGAGAAGCTAAATCTAAAATTATAGATAAATTAGTTGTAGCTGGAGAATTTGATACTATTTTTAATAAGTTTGAAAAGTTTGGATACATTCCTACATGGACAATTGCTGATTTTTATGGTGTTAATACTGAAAGAATAGATCAGCTTCATAAAATTGGAGCAATAAAAGAAATACCCGTTAAAAGAGAATATTACAGCAGATCTAGTAAATCATATTATACAGTTAATACATATCCAGTTAGTGTTTTAGAATATTCAAGAGAAGAATTAGAAGAAGCATATAATCAAACTTATGGCCAAGAAGGATTTAAATTTAGAATTGAAACTAACTCAAAAGATGAAGTTGAAATATTAATTAATGAATTAAGAAAGCTTTTTAAAATAGAAAAGACACCTCAAATATATGAAAGAAGAAATGAAGGTTATAACACTTATTTTACAGTTAAACTATTGAATAATAGTGAGTTTGAACAAAATAAATTTTTATCAGAAATTGAGAGTTTAAAAAATAAAAATAAAGAAACTGAAGAATATTATCGTGATGTATTATCAGGAATTTATAAGAAATTTAATGTAGATAGTAGAATGGATTTAATGAGAGTAAGTCGAGAATATTTAGAGCTTAAAGAAAAATCTAAAAAGAATAGTCGTGGAGCAGGTAGAAAACCTAGATTTACTGAAGAAGAAAAAAATATTATAAGAGCTCAAAGAAAAGAAGGAAAAACAATAAAAGAGCTTGCAGCTTTAAATAATTGCAGCTTTGGAGTAATTCATAAAATTTTACATGAATAATAAATAAAAGGGGATTGAGATATTATGGATTTTATTTTAGTATTAATAGTTTTATGTATATTTAGTTTTTCAAATATGAAATTAATTAAGCTTGGTAGATATGTAATGTTAGTGTATTATTTTTATGCTGCTCACAATTATTATATTGTTGGGAATTATAGTGGAATAGCTTATTTAACAGGAATGTTTATGCTTTTATTTTTACCAAAGATATTAAGATTTATATTTGTTTTAAAAACAAATCGCAGATATTATTAATAGTAAAAAGAGCAGCTCAAAATCCCGAAAATTGAACTGCTCTTTAAAAATATAATTCAAAAAATGTTAACAATTTTATTTTATCAAAAATTAATATTTTTGATAATTATTAATTTTTATTGTAAAATAATTATATCTTCTACTATTTGAAGATTCTTGAATCTATCTAGGTAGCCAGTTATTTATTAACTGGCTTTATTAATTTTAGTATTTAAAGTATAATATTGTTAAGCTATAAGTTTCTTGCTTTTTGCCTTTATATATATAAACACTAAAAATAAAGTTGCTTATTTTTAAGTAACTTTATTTTTTTATTCAAGTAAATTTCTATATAAATTTTCATTAGGATTATTATCTATCAATAATTTTAACTTTTTATAAGTTTGATTATAAAACTTATAATCTTTAGCATATTTTATTGTTTCGTAAAAGCTTAACTCAAAGATATTATCAGCTATTGAATAATAAAACTCTGAATTTATCACTCCAAAAAAATATTTTATACTTTCTTCTAATGATAATTTTTGAACTTCTTCCAAGTCACATCGTTCGTCAGTATAATAACCATTTTTATCATTCCATTGTAAAAAGGCTAGTATCTTTCTTCTTATTAAACCATCCAAGGATCATCACTTCCTATATGTTAAAAACAAAAAAGAAAGTATTATCAATAATACTTTCTTTTTTATAAATTTAAATTTTTAATTTATAGACATATTTTTATACTATTTTTTGAGTTATATTATATTTTTTGAAGTAAAAATCTTCTTCACCATCTAGAATAAAATCTAAATTTTTTTCAATTTTCACCATCCACTTTGGTGATGAATTAGTTTTAATAAATTTTATATAGCCCATTTTATTTAAATTATTTATACAGTCATCAACCACACTAGGAACATGGTTTGATGTTTTATTATCATAAAAATTTTCATACACATCGCTGACTAAAATCCTGGAATTTATCTTATTACTAGGACAAAAATTGTCATTTAGAGAACATTGTTTATAAATTAAAAAATATGTTCTAACAACCATTTCTGTAAATTTTCCAGTAGGATTTTTTCTTTGGCTTAAAAAGTATTCCTTTTTATCCTTAATCTTTTCTTTTGACCATTTCATATAATCACTCTCCTAAAATATTATACTTATTATAGTAAAAAGAAAGTATCTAAAAATAGATACTTTCTTAGTTATAAGTTGAAATGTGAAAAGCTATAATTATGATATAAAAACTCTTAAAAGATACACCTTAATTATAACTTTAAACTTAATAAATAAACAATATATTACTCTTTATTTTTCTTGAAATTTAAGTTAAAATATTTAAAAGACTTTATGTATAAGTGCCTAAGTTAAACAAAGAAAGTCCTACTTATTTTTAAGTAGGACTTTCTTTGTTTTCTTAAATTACGTAAGGAAAAATGGCTATTTACATAGTAAAAGCTTAAAATTATTATAATATAAATTTAGGCTATTATGTTAAGAAATTTTTAAAATAAGAAAACGTTTAATTTTTTCTTTATTTATAATTATAAATTTTTTATAATTATAATATATTCATTTTGTATCACAATAAAAGTCATTGAAAGAGCTCTGCTTAGATTTACTAAGTAGAGCTCTTTCGTTATTTTAGTTTAATAAAAAGAGAAATGATTATTTATTGTAATACTTGTAAATATTATAATATTATTTTCTATAAAAGTATATTATCTCCATTCATTTTTCTTAAAAACATTTAGTATTGCATTTTTATCTTTTCTACGTGGAAATGTTAAGTCTAAAAACTCCATCATTTTCTTTTTAGTTTGTGTTCCATCTAGCCTTGAAGTATTCTTTAGAATATTTCCTCTCTTTTTGAAAATTTCATCTTCAGTATCTCTAAATCTAGCTTTTTCTGAAGCATTTATTATACCGGCAGCCATTTTTATATTAGCCTGGATTTGCTTCTCATTTAATGAACCGTTAAAATGCCTAAATTCAACTGTAGGAGCTCTATCTCTTGCTATATTAGTTAAGTTAATACCATAATATCTATTTCCTTTTGAAACTTCTGCTGCCATTCTTCTTACATCTTCATCATTATCCATATTAAATCTTATATATTTACTTTCATCGGCCCTAGGACTAAATGGAGTGGCATAATGCCTAGCATTACTTCTTACTCTTCCTAAATCTCCACCTGCAGCTCTATAAATACAATCCTCATATACTTCTATAGTCTTAAAAAATCTTCTCCATCTTTGTCTTGCAGTATCTAGTTTTTCCATGTTTATATGAACATGGCCACCACACCTTTGATCTACTCTAGCCCCATGTCTTTTAGCAACATCACATATTACTTTTATTTGTTCCCATGTCTTTGGAGTATCTTTAAGAATAGGAGAAACTATTTCTCCACCGGCATCTCCATCGGATACGGAACCATCTCTCTCAAGCTTCCATTTGCCTGGCTCACTTCTTGAGTGATAGCCTAATCTTCTAGGAGAACTAACTATACCTAAATCATAGAGTTCTCGTGCTATAGCATTAGCATCACCACCAACAAATTCAAGTTCAACTCCAAATGTACTCTTATTTCCGTTTAGTACGTTTTCGTACTCATACTCTATAGAATCGTCATTAATTTCTGCAAAATCGTTATCGAAATCAACTTCATTGTCTGTATAAAAGTGATTATCGTCTTGTTCTTCCCCACGAATATTTCTATTTATTTCATCTCTTATATCCCTAGCTCTTCTAGTAGTTTCTACATTGTTTATAGTATCTACTTCTGCAACTTCGCCTAAAGCTTCTCTGACCGCTATTAAGTGTCTGCAGCATTCATTTCTATAAACATATTGGCCACATTCACAGCTATTTTCATTCATATCAACAATGTAAGTTCCTCCTTCAGTTGAACTTACTTCATATCGATTATTACCTAAAGAAACTATATTTATATCTTCAATTCTGTTTCTGGTCCTAGATAATCCTTGTACAGTTACAATATTATCTAATCTACCATTAACAGCATTAACTAAATCTTCTATTATTCCTTCAGAAAGATTAGATCCTGAGCCACCAATTAATCCTTCCGTTGTATTTGCAATAGTATTGCTTCTTCTTTTAGGCATAAATTAATCTCCCCTTTCATAAGATTATTTAACACACTTCTTTACTTATCTATTATTTTTATTGGTCCTAGGAGCAATAAAAAAAGAAGTACAGTTATTTACTGTACTTTTCATATAATTTATTGTACTCACTAGTATAAAATTCTAGATTATTTTTGAAAATATCATCTTTAGAAATAGATTTATCTAGTTGTTTTTTATCTTTTACAGATACTCCATTTCTACTATTAACCCAAGCAGCTTGATGCATAAAAGATATTTTTCTACTTTTACTTATTTTAAGGATTTCCTCAATTCTTTGGACTGAAGAAATACCTACAACCACTATTTCTACATCTAAAGGTATTTTAAAATTTAAAATTTTAAATCCTAGCAAGTAGTGTTTCCATGAGTTACTTGCTTTAAGTTTAGTATCTACATTCATGAAACTAAAAGATATAGTTTTTATATTATTGGCCTTAATTTCTCTTATCCAAAAGTTTAGATCTTCTTTTGAGTACCAAGATATATCCGGAATAGCCGGAAGGCCCTCACGTATCATTTCATTATAAACAATTTTAGAACGTTGAATATTATATATATGTTCCAGGCGTGGAGCATCTTCATAAACAGAAAAATTAGGAGCTATTATTCCTAAAAAGTCCTGGCGTTTTAAGTCTTTATAAATAGATTTTCGATTATCCCAAAAGCCTTCTAATGTTCTATCCTTTATATAAAATTCTAATATTCCGGATAGATCTTCTTTTAAATTTAATGCAGCTCTGAATCCTGGATTATATGCCCCCGTTATTTTGCTTCCAGCAGCATTTAAAAAGAACTCTCCATGAACAGCAATTATATTTTTATTGGCCTTAAAGTTAAAACTTTCTTTGATTTTATCAGGCATTACAGGTATATAAATTGGTAAATCTAAAGGTTTATTTCCTATTAAGGGTTCCTTTACTATAGTATTTTTTACTAAAGTAAAAGAACCGAATTTATTAGGACAAACAACCATACAACGCTTTCTTTTTTCACCACATTTACAAAAAGAAACATCACACATGGAACATCCATTACACATCTTTTCTTTTTTCATAACACAGCTATTACAATCTCTGCCACATAAACTAATCATAAATTAATTTCTGAACCTAACTTACTTAAAGATTTAGATGTGTTTAATATAATTTTATTCAACATTTCTTTATCTGAAGAAGATAAACTATTCTTATCTTCTATTAATAATTTAGCTTGTCTATTTATAATACGAGTTTCTTTTAGAAATTCTAATAATATTTCACCCATATTCTCACCTCAATTTTTAATATAATATTCCTTTTAAGCTTTCAATTATACTTTCTGCTACCTGGATTACAATACTATTCCCAGCCATCTTATACATTTGCGTATCAGTACAGTCTTTCCCGTTATAAAATTGTTCTTCAAGAGCTTTTCTAACTAGCCAGTAATCTTCAGACGAAAATCCCACAAGTCTCCAGCACTCTAAAGGAGTAAGTTTTCTAACCTTGCATTGAATAATCTTAGGAATACTATCAGATCCAGTTACAAGGGTTGGGCTAGCTCCTAGCTCTGAGAAAACTCTTCTATTCATTTGTAACATATGTGGATTTTTAATTGTTCCAACTCTCATTAATCCGAATTTACTAGGCTCTTTATCCTTGCAAACTCTTTTATTAACCTTATTTAAGAAGCTTTTTAAATAAGAATTATCTTTACAATAATATTTTTCATCTACAAAGCTTTCAGTAATGCTTTCTAGGGTAACTAAATTATTATTTCCTTCTTTAAACTCAAAGCTCCCGTTGTCTATATCTTTCCTGATGCTGACTATGAATACTCTTTCTCTAGAATGGGCCGAATTATAGTTAATTCCACTTAGTATTTTCCAGTAGGAGTTATATCCTAACCTATCTAATTCATTAATTAAATTATGAAAATCAGAAATAAACATTTTACTTACTAAATTTCTAACATTTTCGGCTATGGCAACCTTAGGTCTAGCTTCTTCTATAATCCTTAGTGCTTCAAATAGCAGCCCGGATTTTGTTTCACCTTTAATTATTCCCTTACAGCTTCCAGCTAGGCTTATATCGGTGCATGGGAAGCCATAGGTTACAAGATCTATATCTTTAAAATGTGTTCCATCAACCCAATTAACATCCCATAAATTCTTAGCTTCAGATAACCTAAAAAGTTTACTATAGGCATAACTTGCATACCTATCCTTTTCACAATAATTAACTATCTCATGCTCAATATTTTTATTCTCAATAGCTCTTTCAAAAGCTCCTATTCCACTAAATAAACTTAATACCTTCATAAACTCTTCCTCCTTTATAATTCTTCTGAAAAGTATTTACAATTAACCTTTCTAAAATAAGTCCCTCGCTTATTAAGGCGTAGACAATAATAAAATCTTTTATCAAAAACAACTTTATTCTTCTTAACTTGAATTACCTTTGGATTACGTACGTAATATATACAATCCTTACAAGGCTTTCTACTTTCCTTTCTCTTTGGAATAAAGTTAGTACATTTTGTTGCTACTTCAGGATCTTCTATCTTTATCTTAAAATACAAACAATTGAATTCTTTATATTTATCAAAATTCTTACATAAGGTACACTTTCTCTTATTCATCTTACTTCACCATCACTTTACTTCTTATAAAATCTATTAATATCTAAATAAATTCAAATTTACATTTAATTTATATATTGACTTTTTAAGTTTTTAATGATTAGATCCCGAGTACCCTCAAAATGTACATAGTTATCCTGTCCGATTTAATTAAAAAAAGAACAGGATAACTATGTCACCGAATTAAGATCCCTATGCAGAGCCTCGCCACATTAACCTATGGTCCCGGTAACAACACATTAGTGATTAGTATTTCACCTAATCCGTACATCAAAACAGGAATTGTACCCCTACCTGTCCAGTATTTCTACTGCTCTATACGTTCCTTTCGTTGCAGCTTATTTTTAAGCTGCAGGTACTCCACGTAACCGCTGAATTTTGTCATATAGCTCTTATAGAGCTACTTAGACTAAACATCTTCATCAGAGTTTCAATAAGACTTACGTTATACCCTCATATATGTGTAATATGAGAATAGCCGGATCAACTTTCTTCCTTGGCTCAATCAAACCCTTGTTAGCTTTCGCTAAGATTAGTTTATAGTGTATCTGCTCACTCCGGTAAATATTTACGTTATCACAACGGCTTTACCATGCTCCTATTTAAGTTATAGGCAACTGTATAGATTTGTAGTCTATACTCTAAAAAAGCATATAAAAAAGCCCAAACTCAAATTCCTTGAGCTTGGACTTTAGAACTCGCTTAAATTACATAACAAATAAACATAGTAAAAATCAAAATTTTTAAACTATGAAAAATTTATATATGTAATTTAAACGAGTATATAACTTATTATTAATTTCTTATAGTATTTTTTATCTTTTTCCTTGAGTAAATTAATTATACAATATTTCCTAAAATTAGACAATATATTACCAAAATTTTTTATAAAAATAACGATGATAATATAATTTTATCATCGTTATTTTATAATCTACAATTAAAAAATTAATTTTCTGCACTCCATAAAACTTTATAATTATTATCAGGATATACCTGTTTTAATATTTCATTTAATGTATTGCTATAGTTAATTGAAAATTTATCATTCCAAATAGATGATTCTAAAAATTCTATATTAGAAAAAGTATTTTCTTTATCGAATTTAAATAAATGATAAAAACTTATATATCTAGTTTCATTAAGTTTATTTTTATATGAATAAATAAACTCTATTGTAATTCCACCGGAAGATTTTTTTTTATTAAATTCTAAAACTTTTTCTAATTTTAAGTCAGAATATTTATTATCTTTAGCTTTAATTTCAGCTTTTTTATTAACTTCAGCATATATTTTATCCCATTGCTCTTTAGAAATTTGATTTATATCTGTTAACTTATCTGGCAGACCTTCTATAGTTACTTCAGTTGGTTCAAATTTAAATTCTACATTAAAGTCTCTTTTATATAGTTCTTTGTTATACTCTAGGTGAAGTTTAACTTTATCTCCATTTTTTAAATCAGTTTTATCTCCTACTAAAGTTATTTTATAGTCTCCTTTTAGCATATCAGGAGTAAGTCCCTTTAACTTAGGAATATCTTGTAACTTTCCTAAATCTAAACTACTTTCATATATTTTGGCTGAACCATTAAATTCTCCATAGCGTACATCTATGCAGTTACTTATATCTAGTTTTTCAGTTCCGCAACCTACAAAAGCAAATAAACTTAAACATATTAGACCTAAAAATACTAATTTCTTCTTCATATTACCTCCTATATTGAAAATAAGTTTATTAAATGAAATTTTTGTATTTCTAGCATTAATATTACAATGCTTATTCCTAGTATAACATATTCTTTTAGGCCACCGGTTCTATATCTTAGAATACCTAATGGCATTTTAATATCTTTATTATAAAAAGGTAAAAACCACTTTATGCCGCTTTCTGAGAAGGTATCCCCTACTAAGTGAAGTAAATAACCTAAAGCGATAGATTTTATAAATAGTGATTTTAAGAATATGCCTAAAATAAATATTAATATTACAGGAGTTATTGAATGAAGAAATCCCCTATGCTTAAATATTGTACTTAAGGGATATGAGATTATCTTTAATCTTCTTCCAATAAAACTATTTGGAGTATCTAGATCTGGAAGTAGGCTCCCCAAGCCTACTCCCGTTAATGTTAAAAGTGATAGCTCATTGCTTAGATATAAAGCTGGTATTGCAACATTTAGTGATGTTGATAAATGTGTTTTATATAGCATAATCAGCTCCCCTTCTTCTTAAAGTTTTTGCTATTTCCTTTCTTAATGTATTCTAATTTATTTTCTAAATGCTTTTCTTTAGATTTTATATCCTTATTACTTACTCCCATAAATGATTTTACTCTCTCAACTCTTTCTTTAGTTGATACTTCTTTAATTTCTTTCTTATCTGCAGATTTTTCTTTTGGTTGTCCATTATTTTTGATATTTTCAACTTTCTTAGTAGATTTTTTCTTAATTTCTGTAACTTCTGGTGATGAAGCTACTTCTATATTTTCTTTTACTTCAGGATTACTTTCAACATTCTTAGAATTTATATTATTATTTATTTTTTCTTTATTTGCTTTAACATCATTTTTGGCTTTATTTATAGCTTCAACAGATTTTTCCTCCACTAAATCTTCAGGAATTTCAGTAACACTTATATTACTACTATTACTATCATTATTTTTCTTATCTGCAGATGTATTTTCATTTTTTAGTTCATTTAGATTTTCTTTATTTATAGTCTTTTCAGGAGTTTTTATTTCTTCTGGTTTTGTAGTTATTTCCTCATCTTCAGAAATAGTTTTATTTTCTTTACTTCCTGGACTTTTATCCTGGATAGTTCCATTATCATTTCCATTATTTTTAATGTTTTCATCTATAGTTTTAGGAGCTATATCCTTATTTTCTATAGGATCTTTTATATCATTTTTAGTAACTGCGTCTTCATCAATATTAGGTTTATTTTCGCCATTAATATTCTTATTAGGAATATTTTCAGAAGTTATATTACTAGGTTTAGTGGCCTTAACTCCATTTAAATCAAATTTTTCTACAGGTTTTTTATTGATATTTTCATTTGAGTTAACTTTATTTTTTGTATCTTTAACCCCGTCTATATTTTCTTTTGGATTATTAGCATTCTCTATATCTTCAGGCTTATTATTTTTTAAATTATCGTATTTAGAACCTAAGAAATCTATAGCTTGTGCTACTTTTCTGTCTTTGTAAAGACTTAAATTTCCCTTTGTATATTCTTTAGCATATTGAGCTTTAGTTATTAAATTATCTCCTATGTCATACGCTCTATCCATAGCTGGATTTACTGCATATTCCTTTGCAATATCAGCACCTTTATCTAGTGGTTTAGCTCCAAACCTAAATGCTCCTGCTGTTCCTGGAGCAATTCTATTTTGAAGGTTTATTAACCCGTTCATTAACTGTTTTCTAAAGGCAATAACCATGATCCAACAAGTACACTGCATTAAAAGAGCTATTATTAAGTTAGCTCCCCAAGCTTGAAACATTGTAAGTGTAACAGTATCTACAAGAACCAGTAAGGCTAATACAAAGCTACTAACAATTATACCGAGCTGAGTTCCTAAATACTTTCTTGCTATTCCTTTTATAATATTTGTACCACCAAAGAAAGGCACTATGGCAATAAGCATGATAAATGGAAGTAACAATATTAAAAGAATTGACATAAGCTGAAATCCTATTTGTATCATTCCTACAGCTATTAAAATAATCATTTTTATTAGAGTTATTACGAATAATACACATACGGATACCAACTTAGTATTTATGCCATTCTTTGAAAACAACTCCTTATTAAATTTTTCATTTATTGACTCTAAAGCTTTTTCTCTTTCATCACTACCATAAGGCTCTGATAGTATATCTTTCGAGTAATTTAACGCTTCTTCATTTATAGAATTTTTAGTTGTCATATTTTCATCATTTAAGGGAACCTTTCCATCGAATTCTAGCATTACCCAAGGTTGTTGAACGAAATTTCCCCATAAGGTTCCTACAACAGTTTTAGAATAATCTTCTAAGGAACCCTCATTATTATCTTTACCATTTATAGCAACTATGGCACTAGTTCCTATAGTCTTAGAGAACTCCGTTGTTTTAGATAAGAAGCCAACTGCTCCATTGCTTAAAAAAGCTGTAGTTGCATATATTATGGCTACTGCAAGTATTTGTGATCCTATTGCACTAAAATTCTTTTTATATAGATTATAAACTATTGAAAACAATGAAATCATAAATACTATCATAAAGAAATTGTTGAAAATTCCATTATTTAGAGAGCCTAACACACTATTTAATTGATTTGCAAAGCCTGCAGCTATATCATTTGTGAAGCAAAATCTAAATATATTTACTCCAAACCAACTAATCATTACTATTCCGCTAAATACTATATTAGTTAGTCCTGTTATAGCCTTATCTATAAGCTCCCAACCATGAGTATCTATAATATCTAAGGCATAGTTATTTCTGTACTTTTCAGAAATAAACATTCCCCATCCCTCAGGAATGTTTTTATAAGGATCATCACTATTACCATAGCTTAAAAATCCATCTGCATAAGCTATTTTAGTTAAACAGTTGTAAGCTATAACGATAGTTGCAATTATAACTATTGCTTTTAATATATTTTTATAAGTTAATTTATTTTTCAAATACAGAAATTTACTATATATATTAATCTTCACATTCTCCATTTCACACCTCCGATTAATGTTCGTAAATTTATAAAAAAGTACCTGGATATTTTTAAAAATATTGATAATTATCCAGGTACTTTTCTTCTTAAAGCCGAATTTTTATTCTACGACTCTTCTTACATTTCCGTTAAAATATCTGCTCCAATAAGCACTATTTAGGTCTCCAATACTTACTCCTTGGGTAGAACTGTCATTCAAGAATTTTCCATTTCCAAGGTAGATTCCAATATGGCCGTTCCTTCCAGCAGTATCGAAGAATATTAAGTCTCCACGCTTCATTTCACTTGCAGGTACAGGTTTACCCATGTTTATTAAGGACCATGTTGTTACACTTTCTCTTGGCCCTAACTGTATTCCTGCAGATGCATAACAATAATGCACTAGAGAACTACAATCAAATCGTCCTGCATCAACGTCAGCTTGGTTACGACCGCCTCCCCAAACATATGGAGATTTACCAACCCACTTCATTCCAGCTTCTATTGCTTTTTCTATAACATCATTCCCTACAACATCTCCGTTCATATCGTAAAGATTTAGTCCAAAATCATTTATTACCTGGATTAATTGGTTTGCATAGTTTGGATCTGTTGCATAACCCGCTTTTTGTATGCACTGAGCTTGCTCTACATAATTTTTTGCATCCAGGACCCCATTTTCTTTATATCTAGAATTTTCTACAAAGAATTTACCATGATCTATTACAGATTCATTCCAGCTTTCGTAAACTCTCCACCTTGCTATAATAGTTATTATTCCCCCATTAACATGCTCCTGAGTTGGCATTTCTAATACTTTCCCCTTCCATCCGGAGTCAGCTTTTATACCAAATAAATTATTAGCTTTTATGGCCAACCCAGATCTTCCCCAACCACTTTCTAATATAGCTTGTGCCAGGGTTATTGATGGAAATATTCCTGTTTCTTCATAGGATTGCTTCGCTCCGGAAACAATCTGACTTATAAAATTAAGCTGCTCTTCCGTTAAATTAGGATTAGGATTTACTGGAGTTGGCTGTTCACCACTTCCCCCTATAATTAAGAAAAAAAATAGAAGTGGAAATATCAAAGATATTATTCCACTCCATATAAAAAGCTTTTTCATTAAGAAACATCCTCATAGTTTAAGGTATCTTCTGGTGTTGTGCTAAAACACTCTATAAACTGTTCAAAAACAGCGTCAAATTCTATTACTCCAACCCTTCCATCTAAGTCCTGGAAAACAGCTTGCCTATTTTCTAATTCCATAAGCATTTTAATATTTTCTTCAGTAATGCTTTTATTCATAAATTCAAGCATTCTCTTTGCTTCATCTCTATTATTTGTTTTGAAACATAACTTATATGTTATAGTATTTTTAATTTCTTCAGTTGGTATGTCAAGAACTGAATGCCCGTTAAATATACATCCAACATTTAAGGATCTTCCCTGTCTTGCTAAAAAGTCATATAATTTTCTACCTGCAGCAGAATTTTTCAAAAACCAACTTTCATCAAAGAGTATTAAGTCGAAGGTATTTCTTTTTTTCATAGCAAATTTCTTCGTAAAACTTCCCATAAGCATCATTAAACAAGAACTTAATTTCTCTTCTTCAGAGTATTCTTCTTTCTTTGTACCTTGATCTGGAATTGTTAGATTATCTATCTGAAGAATATTTAATCTATTGTCTAGATTAATAGCTTTTTCAGTACCATCTCCAAAAATAAGTTTAGATAAACCTACATCCTTTGATGCATTTAGTTTTCTTACCAAACGCTCTGCTTCTTTTTTATAAGCATCACTATCTGATACATCGTTAATCATTTCAATTAATCGCTTCATTGAAGGTCTTTTTTCATCCTTCATTTTATTTAAAGTTTCTTTTAAAATTATCTTTTCTTCTTCATTTGTATTAGCAATCTCAACTATTATATTAAAAGCTAAGTCACAAGCTTCGTCTATATTATCGTTATAAAGATTAAATGGATCTAGTTTACCCTTATCTTCATCGTTAGGTGTTAATCTAACTATACTTATTAAATCTCCCATGAAATCTAGTTTAGCAGCCCAATGTGACCTTTCACTTTTAGGGTCGAAAATTAGTGCTGAGCTACCGAAAAGAACATGTAAAACTACAATTAGATTAGCATTAAAAGATTTTCCACCACCTAAGTTACCGTATATGCCCATAGCAGGTGATTTATTTAACTTTGTAGCTCTTCCCATGTATAAATAAACCTTTCTATTGCCATTTACTGTGTAGCCTATATAGGCTCCTACGCTATCTCCTAAATGGTCACTAGCTCCAAATACTCCACCCGCTAATGTTTCCATTGGAACTAGCTGTATGAAGTCTCTATTATAATTAGAGTTAGCTGGTATAAAATCTAAGAAAATTCTGTATTGGTCTGTATATGGATTTATAAGCTCAAATTTTAGTGATTTATTGAAATATTCCATAAGGACTTTGGTGTTATTTCTAACTATTTTCTCCTTTGTGGAAGCTAAACAAATACTTATACTTGTTTCGATTATATGTTTATTTCTCTTTACTTCCTTTTCTAACGACTCTGCGGCCGCCTTCGCTTCGTATTCTTCATCAGATGGTATATGTCCCCCTTGAAGTGCTTCATTTACCTGTGCATTTATCTTAGCAGCTTTATTTTTTATCTTACTTTTGCTTTCTTCCGCAGAAAACTTCTTTATGTGAATGCATATCTCTGCACCAATATTCATATCCTGGATTAACTTTATATACTCAACGCCTGGAAACTCCATGCTTGGAATATTGTTTATGGCCAAGAAAGTCTGATAACTTGTAAATCCATCATTTTGTATTTTTAATATTTTATCACCTTGCTCTATAAGGCCAGTAACTCTATTTTTATAGGCATTTCTTAAAGGAATAATAACTTTTTCTTCATCTTGCTCTACTTCTAAGAAATTATCACTCCACTTAACAAGCTCATCCGCTGATTGATGACCACGTTTAGTAACCCTGGCACTCAAACTATCTATTTCACTTTTTCTTAAAGGACGTATATCAAATCTCATAGATTGTATTTCTAAAAATTCTGTAGACTTTTTCTTATAAATTCTAAAATCTCTTTCAGATATGGTTTTCTGAGATATGCCTAAAAACTCATTTAAAGCCTTTTTAGGGTTTTTTATCATATACTCGAATATTTCCCCTCCTTTAGAAATAAAATCCTTGTCGTCGCCTTTTAGAAGGGAAATAAATATATATGTGTCATATTCTAATGTTTTATCTCCAGCAATGAATTCATTTTCTTCAGTAACAGGATTAAATATATATCTATCCTCAGCTCTTTCTTCTAAAATTTCTATAGTTTTCTCTGCTAAAATTGTTGAAACTTCTTTCAAAGGATCATCTTCCTGGATTTTATTTATCATAGGTCTTATGGATCTCTCACAATCCACTGCTCTTGGAATTAATAAAATCTGAGCTTCACTAGGTATTTCTTTTATAAGTTCGGTTAAACTATCTAATATCCTAATTTTTTCACTATTATTACAAGAACTATATTCAAATCCATTAAGTTTAAATCCTGCATAGCAGGCTTTATTATTAAAAATCAAATTTTCCTTAACAAAGTTTATAGGAAAATCAAATTTATTATTTTTCTTCATAAGAATACTCCTTTCCAACTTGGAATAAAATAAAGAGAGTTAGTTTAAACTAACTCTCTAAAATCTTTCTATAAATCTAAAACTTTCTAAATTCTCTCGAATCTCAAATCTTTCTATTTTAGACTTCTTGATATTTTGAAACTGTATAAGTCTTAGTAAATACTTATGCAGTGGCTTTCCATCTATTTTTTTATTTTTGGCTATATAGGCTATACCTAAAGGTAAAGCAACGTACTTATATATAAAATTTATGTGTATCCCAATTGTAGCATCTATAATAGCAATTATTATTAATGCCACAACAAAATAAACTGTAGTTGTTATAGGAACTGGAAATGGTATTGTAGTATTTCCTAATCTATAAATTTTAATTTCAAAGTTTTTAAGCTTATTATAGCTTCTTAAAATCTTTCTATCTTCCTCCATAAAAATCACTCCTATAAACCTAATATGGTTTTTACAAAGTTACCAAAGGACTTCATCAAGTCTGGTTGAGCTATCATTATAATTACGAATCCACCTACAATTAGAACAACTAATATACCTGCAACACTCTTTTTAGCAAGCTCTTTTATTAATAAGAATCCAACTACTACGAAAGATATAGGTAATAAAATATTATTTATAAGATTACTCTTTATACTCTCACCATTTATATCTGCATAAGCATAAGTGCTATAAGTTGTCATAAATGATAATAATGCTACAAAAAAACCTTGTATTCTCAACTTGTTTAATTTTACTTTCTCTGCTACTTTCTCTTTTAAATTCTTAAAATTTTTCATAATAAATCCTCCTAATTATTGCTCTTATTATTTAAATCTATGTTTGAAGTTCTTGGCTCTAAAGTTTTAACTAAGAACTTGTCTCCTTCTTGAACTACAGTAAGGTTAAATCCTTGTTTTATTGCATTTCCAAAAGAATCTACATTTAAGTCTACAATTGCCAAGAATTCTTTATCACTAAGCTTATAAATATTTATTCTATCGATTTTATTGAAAGAGAACTTTTGACCTGCTCCCTTAATATCTGCTCCATCAACTAAGAAATAATCTATTTGTGTTTGATTTTGCTCGTAATATGCCTTAAAGAATTGAGATACACTATCTGTAATCTTTTTAGTTTTATCAGCATCATTTTCGCTAGTTCCGGAGAACTCTTTATTTTTGAAATAAGCTTTCTCTGGTGGAGCTGTCATTACTGGTAATGCATCCACGGCCATATTCATATCTTTATCGAAAACTATAGGAACTTCTAAATAGTAATCAACTAAATTAGTATCATACTGAAGTTGGTCCTGTGGAGTTTGCTCTTGGCCAGCTTTAGGTGTATAAACTCTTACTCTAGCTTTAACACTTACGTTAACTTGATTTTCAGAATATTTTTCAAAATAAAAAGCACTAGTATAAATGACATCTGAATAAGTTCCATTATTCATCTCATTTGCTAGTTGCTCTGTAGTATACTTCGTTATTCTTCTTACAAAATCTTGAGTATCACTTGGATATCTCGAAAAATAATCCCAAGCAAATTCTTCTGCAAAAGAAAAAGCTTGAGTTTCAAGTGAACTTTGCTTCTCCATATTATTTAATATCTTTTCATTTTCTTTCTTCAAAGCTTCAGATTGATTACCTTTAAAGACTGAAACTCCCCCCCTAAAACAAAGAATACCTATAAGAACCCATATAAAAGCTCTTGCTATTCTAAAAGGCATTACACTTACTAATTTTTTCTCCTTAACACCATTAACCTGCTTATCTAAATTAGCAACTGAATCCTCAAGATCCATGTTAAGTTTATCTTTTTTCTTAAAGAAAGACTTTTTTTCTTTCTTCTCTTTTTTAGGCTTAGTATTTTCTTTATTCTTTCTAAACACAATCCTCACTCCTATCTTTTAATACAAAGTTTTTACCATCTCCCAAAGTTCCTGGAAGGATAGTATTTATATCAGTTTCAAAGTCAATTTTAAAAATTGGTTCTTTGCCTTCTACTTTAATTGACTCTAAAATCTTTAACTGCTTTTCTTCATTAAAACGATAAGCTTCAAAAAATTCAATTTCATTATTTATTTTCATAAAAAAACTTGCTATACAATCTAACTTTCTAGCTCTATCATCGCCTAGCATTAATTTAGAGTTACGCTCATTATGTCTACCACAAATTTTAACTTGAATTTTATTTATTAACTCAATATTTAATTTGCTTATCTCATTGTCAGTAATTATTAAATTAATACCTGTATCTTTAGTTGAACTTATTAATTTAATTAAACTCTTCTCTATTATCTCTACCTGTATTTGCTCTATTGAGCTAATATTAGCTTTCTCTAAAAGATTATAATAATTATCAATAACAACAACTTTTCTTTTTAACTTCTTAGAATCAAACCTATTTTCATTGAAAGCTCCAAAACTTTTAAATTCATCTTCTTCTAAAATCAAAGTTCTTCTTTCCTGTTCATCTAGTAGCTCTTTTAATAAATTTTCTAAACTATTAAGATCATTTATTACTTGTCCCATCATACTGTACCTTGAATCAAACTCATCGTGACCTGATAACTCAATCATATAAACATCTGACTCTTGATTTACAAGTTGCCAAATAATATTTTTTGTAAGTAAAGTTTTACCTACTCCCATTTCACCAACGATTAATACATTTTGAGCTTTATTTAAATCTAACTTAATAACAGAATCATTTAATCCTGTTCCTAAGTTTATAACTCCATTTTTTTCATCTAAATAATTATTGCTCCAAGGTAAAATTTTAGGAGCATTAATTAATACCCCTAAAGCTTTATCTCCTTCTTTTTTAGCATAAGTTATATTACTCTTATTTCTTTTAAAAAACATATTGCTACCTCCTATTATTCATAATCATCATTTATAGTTGATTTTAGATTTTCAGTTTTATTTTGTTCTTCAAAATTTTCAAATTTACTATCATCTTCATTTTCAATATTTGAATCCATAGATTTAACTTCTTTAATTTCAAATTTTTCGTTTACACTATTCATTAAATCATTATCAATTAACTTTTCTTTATTTAAATCTAGACCAACTTTCTTATCTTCAATTTCATCTTTTCTTAGTTTTAAAATTTTATTAGGTATAAAATGTTTATCATCATCAAAATAAAATGCTTGAAACTGTACTGTATCAGCTCCTAGCTTAAATAAAAATCTTCCCTTAACTTCTGGTAAGTCTTTTGCCTTAGTATTACTTAAAACAATTTCAGAAGCTTTAGAGTCTGCAAATCTACCACAAATTCTTACTGGTACATTATTTTTAATTTGTCCTGTAATTACCTTTGCATCTGGTCTTTGAACTCCAATACATAGATTAATTCCAGTTGCTCTAGATAAACGAGCCAATGTAGATGTATAGCCTTCTATTCTTACTAACTTAGCTCTAGTTTCATCATCAACACCCGTCTTATCCATTAACTCTGCTAATTCATCTATAACAACAATAATTCTTTTAAGTTCTTCTCCTTCAAACTTTTTATTGTACTCCCCTATATTCTTAGAACCACTTTCTCTTAAAAGCTTTAATCTCTTTGCATTTTCATCTACTAAATACTTAAATAACTTTTCTGCAGCATCAACTTCGGTTATTACTTGCCCTACTTTTTCATACTCTAAACCGAATTCAACGCCTCCCTTAAAATCGACCATATAGGCTATTGCACCCTGTTTTAATAGTTGCCAAAGTATGCATCTTAAAATTACAGATTTACCTGATCCAGTTTCCCCTGCTGATAAAATGTGAGGGCTTTTATTTAAATCAATTTTTATATTTCCACTAAAAGTTTGTCCAACAACAACTACCCCTTCTTGCTCTTCTATATACTTATCATCCCAAGGAAGGTACTTAGGTATCTTAGCATCTCCAGCCATAGATTTTATAATTACAATTCTTTTACTAGCTCCTTGCTCTATTGAAATTATAGAAATATTTAATGATGTTTGAAGTTGTGGAATATAACTTTTCCAAGTTTCAATAGGTATCATTGACTCAAAGGTTATTTCATCAATTCTAGTACCCTTATCTTCAATGAAAGACTTTAAAATTGGTGTTTTAGAATCTGCACCAACAAAGTTTAATTGTTCAAAAGCAAGTCTATATTCTGCATTCCTTTTATCTTCCTTATTCTTAACAAAAGATACTATAACCATATAAAATAAAGGAGCTATAAAGGTTAAAAAATATATTATTTTAAAATAAAATTTAGTGTCTACAAGAAAGTAATCACTTTTAATTCTTGCAGCTATAGGAATTAAAAAACTTAAAAAGAAACCAATAAAAAGCTTTTTATTCTTCCATGATTTTTTAAAGCCTAATCCAACTCTAAAAAAGAAAATTCTTAGAACATTTGCAATCTCATTTATAATTGCATTTGCTCCATTCTCTATTTCCTGATTAACTTTTTTCTCCCAATCACTACTCAAAAAAATCACTCCTTTCTAAAAAAAATAATAAAAATAAGAGCACTTATAAAAAGCACTCTTATTTAAACTTTAATCTTACTATTCAAATAAATCTTAGTAGTGTCGCTTCTAGTATGACGTAACTTTATTCTAGTTTTATCTAAAGCCTCACTTCTTGGAGAATCATTTTCTAGTTCTTCTTTGTATGTTCTTTTAGCAAATCCCCTTCTCAGATCATGACACTTTATTCCCATTTTAGTAGCTTGTTCTTGTAAGTATCTCATGTGTGGAAATACTCTTTCATCTTCACTTTTAGTTTCAACAAACTCACTAATGTTTTTAGATAAATATTTATTTTCAAGTTCAATAGAACAAAGTTTATTACCCTTAGCTTCTCTAAGATTAATAGTTATTAAGTTTTTATCAAAAGAAAAGTCCTCTTTCTTTAGAGCTGATACCTCGTGAACACGAAGTCCCGACTCTAACATTAACTTATAAGCTAGTCTATAATTTTTCTTTCTAACTCTGTTAACTTTTCTTTCAATATCAATTAAATTTTTTTCTACAGTAGGTTTACGATTATTCTTTTTTTTATTTTTAATAATCTCTTTTAGTTCATCTTCAGAAGGAAAATCAACATCAAGATTTTGCCCTTTTAAAAATCTAATAGCATTAACACCTGCAGATAATTTAGTTTTAAATTTAATTGAATTTAAGTTATCTAAAATTTTATCTTTAGTAATAACAGAAACATCATCAAGGTTATTAAAATTTTCAAATATTTTATTAAGAGCAGAGTTTCTATCTCTAATAGAATTTTTACTCAAAGAAGAATCAGAATAAATAATATTTTTCATTTCTTTTTTTAAATTAAATATATTCATTTAATTAAAGTCACTTGCCTTTCATTGAGAGTTTATACGGAAGGATTTACACTCCTTCCTATGGGGGGAATACTTCCCCCCATTCCCCCCTTGGACTGGAGCTAAACGCTCCAGCCCAAGAGTATATAATTATCTATAATAACATATATATATATAAATATTAGTCCCAAATTAAAACACAATTTGTGACCAATACATTATATGTATATATTATATATATAATATATACTCTATAATACGATAAGGAACTAATAATGATATATACCTTTAAAATACTTATACTAATACAGGGAACTTTTATATCAATTTAAATTTTTAAAGTTCCCTGTAAAGTTCCTTGTAAAGTTCCCCCTAAAGTTCCCTATAAAATTAACATTTTAAAGTTCATATTTTACTCTAAATAGAGCCTTTTTAAAATACTATATGAGCTATATTTTATAACTACTGCATACATATTTTCTCCATCTATTTTTATACGTTTATTGAACCTATCTTCTGCACACTCAATCCATTCTAACTCTCTCCAAAGATACAATTTCCCATCAACAGTATCATAATTTCTTTTCTCTAACATACTCTTTATTGTTTCTGTATTTACATAAATAAACTTATTGTTTCTACTAAAAACTAATTGATTTTTTTTCATTAAATAGTTAACTACATCAACTAATTCTTTTGCATATAAATTTAAATCTTTCACCTAATAAATTAACTCCTTCCGTTCACTTTCTACTTCATCCTCATTGTAATTTTCATCTTCAAAACTTTCAAGATTTTCATTACTTTCTTGATTAATTTCTTCTATAACTTCATCTTTTTTATTTGAGTTTTTTATTTCATTTTTAACACAATTTCTTATAATCTTTGTATTCTTAGTTATTACTTCTTGGTGCTTTTTATTTAACCAATCTATATATTCTACTCCTTGTAATTTTAATAAATCTTGTACTAATTCTTTTGAATTTTTATCTAACTTTGCAGCCATAATTTTAATCTCCTTCCATCTACTTTTTAGTAGTTTGTAATTATCAACTCTTTGTTTCTTTTTCTTCCTTCAGTTTGCCTTGAAACTGAATAATGTACTTCAACTTCTTTGATATTAAAGTCCTTATACCAACTTCGAGTTTCTTCACAATCATTAATTGTTAGAATGAACTTTCCTTTGATATTTTTAAGAATATCTCTAAGTTTTAATTGCTCTTTTATTCCAAACTCTGCTTCATATCCGGCTGTACCATAGTACGGCGGATCTAAGAAAAATAATGTATATTCCCTATCATATTTTTCAATTATTTTTTTAAAATCTAAGTTTTCTATATAAGTGTTTTTTAATCTTTCTTGTAGCTCATCTAAGTTACAATCAAAGATTTTTTGTGATGGCAATGTATTAGTTCCATAACCATAATGATTACCTTGACCGCCGAAACTTTGAGTTATAAGGTACATAAATCTTATAGCTCTTTGTATATCGGTTAAATGCTCCAAAGTAGCATTTTTATATTCATCGAATATACTCCTTCCAGATATCTCATAAGACAGAAGTCTTTTCATTTCCGGAGCATGGTATTTTATAATTTTAAATAGGTTTGGTATTTCATTTTCAATATCATTGATTACTTCAATCTTTGATTTTGACTTGCCAAAATACACCCATCCAGCTCCAAAGAATGGTTCTACATAGCATACATGATCTGGCATCATACTTATTATTTCTTTTCTTGATTTACTCTTTCCACCTAGCCTTGTAATCGGCGGTTTTAACATTGATTTTTGCATAAAAAAATTCCCCCTTGAACATTATTTAAGTTCTTGGAGAACAACTCGTTTTATATGATTATTTTATTTGTTTAGATTGTTTAAAAAACTAAATATTTTCTTAAAACTAATATGTTTAGTAAATCGTAGAATACCTTTACCACCATATAAGTTTACTCCATTTTTATTTACAGAAACTCTCGCTCCTTTTTTACCTGTACTAAATCCCACACCCCCTCCAGTTGATAAATTAACTTTAGAATTTTTACCAACTTTAAAAGACTTTCTTAAACTAAATCCCATATCTTATCTCTCCTTTCTTTTTAACTTTTCAAATATATTTTCTATATGATCTGCTTCAAATTCTATAATTGCAGCTAATAATTTATTTCTAGATTGTATGCCATATTGTTCTTTAAGAACCTTTGCATTATCATACATAAAGTCCATTATTTTATCATTGGCATCTTGAGTTATTATTACATTAATTCTCTCCTTTGACTCCTGTGTTTTAGCAGTAAAAAGAACATCCTTTTCTAGTTCTTCTCTTATAGCTTCAACTTTCTTTCTAACTTCGCCTATCTTTCTAGTATTCTTATTCATACACATTTATTTCCTCCTATTTTATTTTAAGTACCAAGTTAAAATTAACTAATTCTCCAGTTAAAATTAATCTTTGTTTAGCATGATTAATACAAGTTATTAAAGTTATTTCTTTCTTGTCATTAGAAAAATTTATTTTGCTTGTGTCATTAGGTTCTACGATATATCGGTTTGTTATTTTATATTCAAGTTCCTTATTATCAGATATTATTTTTACTGTAGCTCCTATTTTAAGCTTATGAAGGTTTCTAAATATAGATCCACGCATATTATTATGTGCAGCTAATATTACATTTCCTAATTCTCCAAAATCAGAACTTGACCTGTACTTAGCCACTACATAATCCAGATTTTCTTCTCCTAAAACTATAGGAGCTTTAACCCCTATACTATCTATTTCTAATATCCCAATTACATCATTTTTTTCATTTTTCTTATTGTTATTAGGTTTAGTAAAAGTATCTTTTATTACTTCTTTTTTCTCTATATTTTCAGTTGTTTCAGGAATACTATAATTTACTGAAGAATTACTATACATTTTTTCTTCGTATTTTTGAACTAAATCATCCTGGATTGACTTTGATTTAAACTCAATAAATAAAGCTGCTCCTATTAACAATATTCCAATTATGATTAATGTTATAAATCCTTTCTTCATCATAATTGACACCTAAACTGCTATATTATTAAAGTTAAAAAACTTAAAATATGTTTTTATATGATATTCAAAGTAATACTTTCTTAGGATCTTTTCAAGTTTATATTTATTTCTTATCCCACAAGATCTTAGATACTCTTTCGATAATCTTTGTAGTTTTGAAATTAAATATTTTCTGTATTCTAGGTCCTTTTTATTTAATTTTCTATTTGATAAAGAACTAAATTCTAAATCTAATTTTTCTATTTCACATAATAAGGTTTCACTCATTTTTCTCACTCCCTTTTATTGTTGAAAATTATGTTTTTTAAATAATATTTCAAGTTCTTCATCAGCTTTTTTAGCCACTTTAAATAAACTCATATACATAAAAGTATTTATAATAATCAATCCTAAAATAATAGTTATAACCATACATCCCATCTCCTTATTTTCTTATGTAAACTTAAGAGAGTACCTTATGGCACTCTCTTAATTAAAAAAATTATGATAATTTTCTTTTCTTTGAAAGTATTAATGCTCCTAAGCCTCCTGTTACTAAGATAATTCCAAATGGAATTAATGCATTAACATCGAAGCTTGAACCTGTTTTAACAATTTCAAATTTCTTATTAGTTAGGTTACACTTAACTACTTCCCCATGTTCACCTATTTTAAAGGTTCCAGTTTCAGTTGTAAGCTCATATCCTTCTGGAGCTTGAGTTTCTGAGATTTTGTATTCTCCAGCTGCTAATTCAAACTCATTTCCATTCTTTGAAGAAATAAACTCAATAACCTTTCCTTTATCTAAGCCAGAAAGACATTCAATTTTTATTTTAGCTCCTTCAAGAACTTCTCCTGTAGCAACATCTGTCTTAGTAAAGATAAGTTTTCCTGTAGTTCTTTCATTCTTTAAGTTGGCCTTTATAATTTCTCCACCTTTAATTTCAAAAGTTCCAACTTCAGTAGAAAGCTCGTATCCTTCCGGTTGTTGAGTTTCTCTAAACTCATATTTACCTTCTGGTAAAGTGAATTTATTGCCAGCTAAACTTGAAGTAAATTCAAATTTAACATGTTTGTTTTGTTCTTCTATTCCTACTATCTCTATTTTAGCACCTTCAATATTTTGACCATTTGTAACATCAGTTTTAGTAAAGTCTACTTCTCCAGTTTTTACTTTATTTTCTGCAGTTACAGTCTTAGTTTCACCGTCTTTATCTATTACAAAACTTAAATCTTGATCTTGATTTATTTCGTAATGATCTGGAGCTTTAATTTCGTTGAAATAATAGTTACCTGCTTCTAAGTTTTCAACTACTATTTTTCCATCTTTGTTAGTTGTGTAATTTCCTACAAGATTTTCACCATTCCAAAGTTCAAACTCAGCCCCTTCAAGTGGTCTTTTAGTTTCTGAATCTACCTTGATTAATTCTGCATTAGCTCTTATCTTTTTATTTTCCATTTCAAGTTTAATTACTTGACCATTTTCTTTAACATCAAAGAAAATAGGCTCTTTGTTAATAACGTAATTCCAAAGTGTTTTAACTTCTTCTATTTTGTAATGACCATATTCTAAACCTTTTAAACTAACTATTCCTTTGTCATTACTCTTTAAGTCCCAAGTTTGTCCTTTCATTAGGCCATCTAAAGCTGTAACTTTAAATTCAATATCAGCTAAAGGTTTCTTTGTTTCTGAATCTATCTTTAAAAGCTCCATATCGCCTGTTATACGGTCGTTAGATACCTTAATAGTATAAACAGTACCTAAGTCCTTAATATCTTCTAGAGCGGCATTTTCGTCTATTTTAAAAGGTATTGGCTTTATGCTTATATAACCATCCTTAGGTTTTGCCTCCTCCAATTGATAATTTCCGTATGCTAAGTGTTGTGGAGTTATTATTTCTCCATTCTTATCAGTTGTTAAAGTAGTTGTTTTATTAGGAATTATTCCTACAAAGTTTGTAAACTCTACAAGCTTATTAGTATCAGTATTTCTAACTTGGAATTTAACTCCTTCTAGTGGTTTATTGTCTTTAGAGTCAACTTTAACAACTCTTAACTTAGCTTGGATAGGAGCGTTTTTAACGTATTTAACATAAACTTTATTATCTTCATTTATGTTAATTGTGTATTCCTTATCACTAGCCCAATATCCTTCTGGAGTTTCATCTTCAATGAATTTGTACACTCCATATCTAAGATCCTTAGTAAATGCAAATCCATTTTCATCAGTTTTAACTTTATCTACAGTAGTTCCTGGTTCTATACCATTAACATTAACTGCAACAACTTTAAAACCTGCGTTAGCAACTGGTTTTTCTTCGTTTTCACTATCAACTTTAACTATTTGAATGCGACCTTTCATAACTTTGTTAGTAAAGTCATAAGAATAAACTTTATCATCTTCAGTTATGTTTATGTCTATAGTTTTATCGCTTAATTTATATCCTTCTGGAGCTTGTAGCTCTTTACCAATATAGTGACCATAATCTAGATACTTACTTGTTGCAGCTCCCTTTTCGTCAGTTGTTAATCTATCAACTTCATTACCTGCATCATCATAAATACCAAGTACAGCACCTTTTAAACTAAGTTCTGGCATTTCTTCATCGATTTTGTGTATTGAAACTCTACCCTTAATTTTTCTATTAGCATGAGTAATTTCTATTGTTTTCATATGTTCATTAATAGTAACTGGATATTCTTTACCATTAAGCACATATTTACTTGGGGCTTTTGTTTCTCTTACAATGTAGTTTCCAAAAGGATGTAACCCACTTAATACCTTTCCATTTTCTCCTGTAGTCATTTTCTCAACTACTTCGTTATTATCAGCCTTCACCATCTCAAATTCAGCACCTGAAATTGGTTCGCCAGTTTCTTCATCAATTTTTGTTATTTCTACTCTTCCTTTTATTTGAGTATCAACCATTTCAGCAGTAGTTACTTTATTAGGTTTTACAGTAATATTAACTGGATTAGTAATTAAATATCCTAAAGGAGCTTCGACTTCTTCGATGATGTATTCTCCTGGCTTAATGTCATTGAATACTACTCTACCATTTTCTGATGTAGCTTCAGCTATTTGATTGCCTTCTTTGTTTTTCAAAACAAATTTAGCACCAGTTAAAAGAGATCCATCGTCTCCTTTTTTAACAAGTTCTATAGCTCCATTTAAACCAGTCCAGGATACAGTAACATTATCCTTATTCATATTTTGGTATCTTAAATCAACAAGTGCCATGTCTTGTTTACCTGCTACTGGAGTTGCATAAGCTAAAGAAGCTGGTAATTCTACAGTTGCTTTAACATCAACCTTAATATCTCCTGTTTCTGCGTCTATAGGAATATAAACTCTAAAACTTTCGTTAGAATTATAGGTATTTCTTTCATCTCCATCCATATCTTTTATCTTAACTATATCTTTTAATCCTGGATTACTTGAACTTTTTATAGTAACCTTAGCATCTTTAAACTCATAGTCAGATTTTATTTTTATAGGCTCAGAAACGAAATAATCACCTTCTTGATGAGCAACTATATTACTAGGAGTAACTTCAAAGAATGTTGGTAACTCTTTGTTTAATCCTTTTTCTACTAAAAAGTCTATTACTGGTTTTAATCTACTTAAAGATACTGTTCCATTTTGAAGTCTTGTTCTATCAATTCCCCTACTTAAACCAGCTTCTTTTTGATAAGCCCAAATAGCAAGTTGAGTACAATATCTATATTCATCAGCTGATATCCCCCATTCTGAGCCATCTTTAGCAGGGTACCCCCAATAAATAATAGTTTCTATTCCTCCATCAACTGGTATTTCTTCTGTGTAATCTTGTCCAGTTGGATTCAGTGCACCTGTATTTAGACAATAACAGGTCCTTAGATCTGGAGCATAGTATCTATGATTACCTATAGGAAGAACCTTTCCCCAAGTTGGAGAGTTGTAATTTAGATAACTCTCTGCATCTGTAGAATTTATTTCTACAGCAAATACTTTAATATTAGTTAATAAGAATGTAAAAATTAAAGTTATTGTTGTAATTAGTTTAAACCTTTTTCTTTTACTCACTTTCTTTCTCCTCCATATTATTTATTTTTTATTTTGATAAATTAATTTAAGATGTATCAAAATACTTCATTTTCTTTTCTCCTTTCTAAAAATTTGTATTTAAAAAGAGTGCTGCTTAATTGCAACACTCTTGAACTTTCTAACTTAAACCAATACTTATTCCTAATGCTCTATTTAGTTCTTTTATTTCATATCCATTTAGCTTTCCTATTTTCTCTCTCATTTGATATCTAGAAATAGTTGTTATTTGCTCTAATAAAATAGTAGATGGCTTTTCTAAACATTCTTTTATTATTTTAGTATGTACGGGCATTTCTTTCTTAGGTTGAGATGTTACAGAAGTCACTACAAAAGTTTCTCCATACCTATTCCCAATATCATTTTGAATTACAATAACTGGCCTAATTCCACCTTGTACTGAACCAAACTTACTCTTTATGTCTCCTAAGTCTGCATAGAAAATATCACCCCTATAGACTTCTCCTTTATAAAAATCTTTCCTCACTCTTCCCATATGTTCTCCCCCTAAAAAACAGTATCAAAAAAGACCTAGAGTAAAACTCTAGATCTTTATATATAAATTAATAGTCAAAACCTATAACTGTATAATATCTTCCATTACTGTCTTTATATACTGCACAAGCTCCTTCTGTTAAATCCGGATCTAACATATTCTTATTATGAGCTGGAGAATTTTTAAATCCATTTAAAATAGAACTAGCTGAAGTATATGCAGTTCCATCATAAACTATTTGACCACCTTCCGGATAACTCTTATGGAAGCCACTTTGCTTTTGTGCCATTTCTTCACAGTGACTCTTTGTCCATCCAGCATATTTACCACTCCAGTTTAAAGCATTTAACCCTTGAGACTGTCTATAAGCATTAAAATCATTCCAAAGCTCTTGGCTCATACCACTTTGATATTCCCAAGTTCTTTGAGGCTTTTGAGGTTTTGCAGGTTCAACTGGTTTTGTTTCTTGTTGATTTTCTGCAGGTTTTTCTTGTTTATTCTCTTCTGGTTTTTGAGAAGGCTGTGGAGCTTCTTCAGGCTTTGACTCTTCAGGTTGCTCTTGTTTGTTACTTTCAGGCTTACTAGAGCTTTCTTCCTTACTAGGTTTTACAATTGTAATACTTCCTTCACTACTTGCAGTAGTGCCTTTTATATCCTCCACTTTCTCAACCTTCTCACCACTTGGTTGTTGTGAAGCTTGAACTTTATTTTCTGTTTTAGAACCTATAGTTTCACCACTGGTTACTTTTATACTTCCATTATCAACACTCTCTACTTTTTCAACTTCACCTTTTTTATTTTTTATATTAACATCACTTCCAGCTTCTTTCTTTTCTTCAACTATCTTAGAAACATCGTCTCCTTTAGAACTGTCTGCGATGATATTACCATCTTTATCTTTAACAATTAATGATCCATCTTCTTGCTCTTCTACAGTTACTTCTTCATTGTCTGTAGCTTTATTTTCTTCTAGCTTTTTATCTTCATCTGCCTTAGGATCTTCTTTTTTCTCAGCTAAAGCTATATTGTTAGTATCAGTAGCATAATGCTTACTTATTGCATATCCACCTACACCAACGACTGCTATTCCTAAAGCAACTGCAACTCCTATAGTTTCTTTTTTATGTACTTTCACAAATTCTATTATGGCCTTAATTCTCTTATTCATTTTAATTCTCTCCCTTGAAATAATATTTTTTAAATATATCTCGCATATGTACCAAGTTGTCTAAAACTTTTTCTTAAAACTAAAATGTTTGGGAACATCGAAAGGAACTACACATCCAATTTCTTCTTCTTTTTTAACACTAAAATTTCCATGTCCATTATGTTTGTAAATAGAACTATTAGTCTTAACAAAGTTTCTATCACTCATAAACTTTTTACATTCTCTATGAGTAATTTTCCTTATTTCTTCATTTTGTAGTTTTTTCAATTCCCTTTTAGCTTTGTTGTGTTCCCTTAAATCAGAAAAATTTCTTTGAATACATTTCTTTACGGCTTCTCGATTTGAATCCATTCTAATTGCTATTTCATTAGCTGAAAATCCATCTAAGTAAAGACTTTTAACTTTACTTTTATCAAGCTCATTCTTTCCTCTCAAATCACCAACTCCCTAAAAATGTCCTAAAAGAGTATTAAAAAAGGGCATAGTTCGACTCCTTTTTAAAGTGGGGACAAAACTTAAATTTATTTAGTTGTTTAATACTATTGCTCTATAAATTTCTTCCATACTTGTATCGTATATTCTAGATAATTTATAGACTTCACTTGCAGTAGGATTTTTTACTTTCCCATTTTCTAATCTGTGAATAAAACGTGCTTCTTTACCAATTAAGCTAGCAACTTCTCGTTGAGAAAGCACTTTATTCTTTCTTAGAAAGCTTAACTTGTTTTCCATATTTATCACCTTTATCCATATTTTCATTTAATTTACCTATATATTATCACGCTCACTCATCAATGTCAATATACACATCATATTTAATTTACACTTTTAAAAAACGATAGTATTGACACTCTTTTAAAGAATTCATTAGATTGTTCCTTCTAAAATTGCTAAAACTATATTGAAAGGAGGTTTATAAATGATTGAAATTGAACTACACAACTTAGCTTTAAACATAAAAGAATTTCGTAAAAAAAATAAACTTTCTCAAGCTGAACTTGCTGAAAAACTAGGTGTAGCAAGAACTACTATTGGTTATTATGAAAGAGCTGAAGTAGAACCAAACATATATACATTAGTACAATTATCTAAGTTAATGAATCGTTCTATTGACTCTCTATTAGGATTAAATCATCCAAATGAAACCACAAATGATTTAAACAATTCAGATCTTTCAAAAAAAATATTTATACTAAATAAGCTTATAGAAAAAAATACTCAAAGCTTTAACGATTTAGAAACTTCAAAATTACGTACGGAAAGAATGTTTAATGAGCTTCAAATGTCTAAAAAACGTACAGAAAGAATGTTTAATGAGCTAAAAAGAACTCGTAATAGAGCTGAAAATGATATTAAACTATTTCAGGAATTATCTAAAGAATTTACTAATACTTTAGATAAAGAACATGAAACTGATTTATCTGATGCTCTTGAGTATCAAGATATAAATTATAATTTTTCAACTACTGAAAAAGAAGATTTTCTTTCAAGTAATCTTAAAGACTTAATAAGTAATTTAAATTTCATTCCAATAGATGTAGTTGGTGAAGTTTCTTGTGGAACCCCATCATATGCATTTAATGAAATTAGTAAATCAATTGCTTTACCTAGCAATTACAAGGATTGTTTCGCCTTAAGAGTAAAAGGAAACAGTATGAATAAATTATTCAAAGACAATGAATTAATTATTTGCTGCAGAAATAAAACTCCTATTGATGGCGATATAGTAATAGCTTATTTAAGTGAAAATAATGAAGCTACTTGTAAAAAAATACATAAGAAAAAAGATAAATTAGAACTACACCCATGTAGTACACTTCCGTATGAAATACAATATTATGACAAAAATAGTGATATTAATATAATCGGAGTAGTTTTAGGATCTTTAAATGATATTCTTGACTTAGAAAATATCGATATTGAAGATCTGGAAGAAAAATTAAATACTATTTAAATCATAAAATTTAATATTAAGTTATATACTCAAGGATTTATATTTTATATAGAGCAATAAATATCATTGCTCTATATAAAAACATTTTATTTTGTTGACAATAACCAAAACAAACGATTGTTCTCATATACATACGAACTTATGTTCTCATTGTATCAAATTATCTATAAAAAAATATGGCAATTTCCAATTTTTAATAAACTGGAAATTTTTCAGTTTATTTATAAGCTATTTTTTAACAATAAATTCTATTAATTGTTAAATTGTTAATTAAAACATAGATTTTCTTCTAGGTATTTCCAGTAATCCTTTGAATAATTTCTTTCTGTAAAGTTTGGTAGAGCTCTGTTGTTCGCATTGTTCTTGATATATTTTCTATAATTTGAATAATATGTATTTCTAGTGTTCTCAATGACTGTATTAATATAACTCTCTAAAAATTTAACAGTTATATTTCTATAGTTTTCACTTAATTTTGTTAAAACCTTATTCTTAATCCAAGAGCTCTTAACTCTTGCAGCTTTAAGTAACTCTTTAACTTTATTTCTAACATCAACAAGACTTGTACATTTTTCATACATGTCTGCATTAAATTCTTTTGAGTTACTATTAGAATCTATATCTATATTATTATTCCTAATATACCTAGGAGTAGCTTGATTACCTTCTATGCTTGTTGTATCAGGGATTGTAATGTTTTCATTATTGGGTAATTTATTGGGTAATGGCAGAAAATAACAGTTTCTTTTCTTTACATTTTCAATAATAAGTAAACCTAAATCTTTTAATTTATTTACTATATTTTTTATTTGTTTTAAGCTTATATTTTTTAGTTCTGGTCTTTTCTTTTTCTTTTTATTTACCCAATCATTATAATCTTTATGAATTTTAGAAAATGAGATGCTCCAAGATCCATTATTTAATAAAATACCTTTTCTGATAAATCTTAAGATACTTTGAGCTTTTCTTCTAGACTCTTTATATTCGATTTGATTTAAGACATGAAAATCTCTTTCTTCGAGATTAAACCTTTTCTCTTGTTCTAACTGTTCTTTAGTTAATAAGTGTATGTGTGCCATAAAAATAACTCCTTTCATCTAGGAAATTACACTAAATCCTAAATAGAAAGAAGTTAAAATTTGCTAATATTACATTTCTATTAAAAAGTCAATAGATATCATTGACTTTTTTCAATAGCTTTGATATCATAAAGCTATGAAAAGTGAATATTTCAAATAGAACTTTGTTCTATTTCGGATTTAAGTTCATCCATTAAGTTTACTTTGATTGGCGTCCTAGAAAACTTAATGGATTTTTCCTTTTCCGTACTATTTAATTTAATTGAGTTAATAATACCATGTTAAAAATAATTTTTCAAGAGAGTAAAATTATAGAAAATTTTACTCTCTTTTATTTTAGCCTCAATTAAAAACATCACAATTTTACGTAATGACAGTTTGTTGAAAATGAAAAAAACATCACAATTTTACGGAAAATGCTTGATTTAGATTGAAAAAAATGATAATATAAAAACATAAACATCACAATTTTACGTAATTTAGATTTTGCAAGTAAAAAACATCACAATTTTACATAATAGAAAGGATTGATAAAAATGATTTTAGGATTAGATATTGGTAATATTACAAGTATTGGTGTAGGTGACAAAGAAGACTTTATAACTGAAAGTAGATTAAGAGAGTTTGAAGAATTGGATGATTTTAGTGGGAATGATATTGTTGAAATAAATGATAAAAAATTTATTTTCAATGAGGGATATTTTGAAAATAATGTAGTAAAACATGAAAAAGAAAATTTTATAAATTTATTATATTATACTATTGCTAAAACTTTAGATAAGGAAAATAGTAAAGAAAATGATGTCAAGATAGTTATAGGTGTTCCAGCAGGGCAATATAACTCAGAGAAAGAAAGACTAAAGAAAGTTATTTTAAATAATCAATGTAAAAATATAAAAATAAATGGAGAATCAAGAACAATTAATATAGAAGATATATTTATAGCTCCAGAAGGATATGGTGCTAAAGTAGAAGCACTACAAGCTAAAAAAGAAAAAGTGAAACTATTAATGGTTGATATTGGTGGAGGAACTAGCGACGCTGCTTTATTTGATGAAAATGGAAGATTTATTGGTGGAAAAAGTATAAAAGTTGGATTATTAGATTTATATAAAAATGTTCAAGAAGTTTTAGACTTGAAATATAAATTAAGTGTAAGTTTAGAAGATGCTAGAAAATATTTTGATGGAGAATTAGATATAAGGAATGAAAAGTTTGAAGTAGAAAATACTTATAAAACAGAAGCATTAAATAAGTTGGTTAAGTTTTTAATAAATGAATTAAGGGGATTATATCCTAATATATCTCAATATGCAATATGTCTTTGTGGTGGAGCTGCTGGTAGAATATTACCTGTATTTAAGAAAGTATATATTCAAGCAGAAGCAATAACAGACATAAAGGCAAATGCTAAAGGTTTCAGAAAGGTAGGTCTTGCAAAATGGCAAAACCAAGGGAAATAAGAATAACATTTAAGGAAAAGGAAGCAGATCTTTACGATTATATACAAGAGAAAAGTAGTGCAAGTGCTTTTTTAAAAGATTTAGCTAAGTTGGAGAAAAAAAAGGAAGAAATATATTTGAATAACTTAACATCTTCTGATATAAGTGATAAAATTTTATCTTCGCAGAAAACTAACTCTATAAAATACAAGGAAAAAGAAGAAACTTTGGTTTTACCTGATATAAGTGATTTAGAAGATTAAATTTAATACTATATGTAATTTTTATAACTGGAAATAAAATTTCCAGTTATATTTTTTTTAAAATACTCCTAAAAGTCTTTTTCTCTTTTTTTTAGTTTGTATTGAATCAATAACAAGTCTTAAATTATTAACTTCTTCATGTAGCTCTTTAAATTCATGATTTTTTTCTTCAAGATCTTTTATCCTTTTTAAGTTATTAGTTATAACATTATTTAAAATAGTTATTTGATTATCTTTTAATTTTATTTGATTTTGTAGAATTTCTATAGTTGATGTAAAATCAGTATTTTCTTCAGTTTTTACATCAACTATAGTATTTTTTTCTTCTAATGATTTATCTTCTTGTTTTATATCTATATTTTTATTCTCTTGTTGTTTAATATTATTTCTTTTATTTTTAATTTCTTCTTCTAATAATTTGAAAAGTTCATTGCTTATTGCTACTTGACCACCGTTCTTTTTAACTAATGGAGAAAATCTTTTTTTTCTAAGCAAATTATAAACTTCAGTCCTGGTTAAATCTAATTCATTGGCTACTTCTTGAGCTGTTTTCATTTCTTAACTCCCCCTAATTTAAGAATATATAAATAATATTCTTGAAAATTATGGAAAACCCTTTATTAAAAATTATTCTTAATAATATTTTTAAATTCTTTCTTTAATTTATTTTTATTTAAGGATCTATTTATAATATGTTCATTCCTAAATTCATTTAAATGTCTATATATATGTTTTTTAATAGCATCTTTAGAAAAGTCATTATTTAATAATTTTTCAATTTCTTTTACATTTAAGCCATTTCTATAAAGAATTTTTATACATTTCTTATCTTCTTCTGATAATCTCATAAATTTTCTCACCCCAATTTATAATTACTATGAGTATAGGATATAATTAAATTGTATAATATTCTTGGTTAATTCTAAACACAAAAAAGATTATCTCTAAAATTAAAGAGATAATCTTTTTTGTGTTAATAGATATACAGGTTAAATTAAGTTTGCAATTAATTTAATAGTTAATACTGGTTTAACTAGTGACTGATAAACTCGAAAGTTTCTAATACATTATTACAGTAAATTTTAATATTGTTAACCTATTTTAACGTTTCTTTTATGTTTTTTCAAGTAATATCAGAAAAAATCTCTATAAACACCAATAATCTTCCCTAAAACTATAGGATCAGTATCATATACCTTTTCATAATCTGAAAATATTTTTTTTATAAAGGTACGATTTTCAAATAATAATAATCCTATACTATCCTTTTCTAGAGAATTTACTTTCTCAACGATAATAATGTCATCAGGAAATATATTATCTACAGCTACTATATAATCATTAGTAACTTTCTTGGAAAATATATCATTATTAGTATTAACTTGTTTTTTTGAAAATTTAATTAAATTTTTAATAGTTTCTTTTGATACATTTTTTTTAATCTTTTTGTTTAAATCAATAATATGAATACTTCTTTTTCTACCTCTCTGCTCACTTTTTCCAAGTATTATGAGCCCATCTTTTTCTAACATTTCTAAATGTCTATAAACAGAAGACGATGACTTTAAATTTACTGCATGAGCAATTTCTCTAACCGTAGGTTGATATCCTTTTTCTTTTATAAAATCTATTAAAAATGTATATATTTGTTCTCTTTTTTTCATATGTTCACCTTATAAAAAAGAAGCAGCTTTTTATTACTTAAAGCTACTTCTTTATTTTAATTTATATTAAAATAGCTTGTACTCTCCATCATCAGACTTATAGTATATTTTAGCATACTTAAGTTCATTAAGGCCCTTAAAAAGAGTAAATTCATCAAATACATCCAGGATTACATCAGGAATTTCATAGTCCTTTTCATAATCCGGATCATCTTCAGATACAGCATAGTTATCTCTTACTTTCTTACCGTTATTATAAACTTCAACATTAATTCCATTCATTATGCTATACATACTTAAAGCTCTTGCAAAGTCAATTCTAAATAGAAGCTGCATATTTCTATCATCAGTTTCTATATAATCTCTTATTAGTCTTGAAGTAATATCCTGTTCATGGTCTGCCTCGAATACTAGATCCTCAAAAACTAATACATATTTTCTATTTGCATTATCTATACTATCAATTTTTTGTATCCACTCTTTTTTTAGTCTAGGAGCTTCTCTTTCTAAATCATCTCTTGTTTTAACTAAATTCATATAAATACACCTCTCAATATTTTTACTCACATTATAACTCAGCAATAAAAAAGTTAAAGCTTTTTGCTTTAACTTTTTTATTTAAATTTTATCGAAAAATATATTTAAAAATACAGATTAACAGTATAATTTTAACATAATATTATATAAAATGTAATACTTGTAATTGTTTTCTAAGATAGTGTAAAATTAATCAAAAGGAGATTATACTATAAAAAGTTTAAATCCATTAAATGATTAATAGATTTACATTTTTATTCTAAATCTATTATTATAAGCAGGTGATTAATTTGAAATTATTTCTTAGATATTTGATATATTCAATAATAATTTGGGTTATAGGATTTATTATATTGATAATGATTCCTCAGTTTCTATGGATTCCTTTACTTATAATATTAGTTATTATAAGTAATATTAATTGGATTTTATATTCTGTAAGAAAAGATAAACTTAATAAAAAATAGACTAAGTGATTTAGACCACTTAGTCTATTTTTTTAACCTATTTCTACTCTACCGTTATTAGGAGAACTATCTCTACTATCTAACCAGGACGCTACAGCAGAACCAGGATCTAATATATTTTTTATTATATTGTTTGTTAATGTACTAATTCCAGTTACATTTTTTATACCCATAGCCCATAATCTACTTGTTATTGATTTAGCAATTGCATTACTTGCACGTTTAGCACCAACTTTTACTACATATGCTCTAATAGCAGCTCCACTTGCCCCACCTATGGCTAAACTTATAGCTACGTTAGTAGCTGTAGCCACTACACTATTAGGAATAGATACAATAGATCTCTTTCTTCTAGTTGATGTTGAGTTTGGATCTTTAGAAAGAACATAGTTTACTTGTTCAATAAATTCTTGTTCATCAAATCCAGGCGTATTTTTATATTCATCTATAGCCTTTTTTATTACTTCATCATATATTTGTTTATCATTGCCTTTTAATTCTTCCACATTTATAGAAGAATTTAAAAAATGTTCTCTGGCCTCGTAATCTAAATTATTTTCACTTTCTTCACTTATAACTGAAGGTTGATTAACTAATTCTTTTGCAGATACTAATACACCAGGGGTTAATAGAGCTTGACTCATAAACATACCTAAACTTAAACTACAAATAATTTTTTTACTATTCAAAATAAATACCTCCCATAAAATACAAATTCAATATAAATATACCATATGATACTCGTTATCATTTACAAAAAAAGTTACAAAATGTTTTTATATTAAATAAAAAAATCTATTTGAAAATTCAAATAGATTTTTTTTCTTTTTCATATTTTTTTATTAGATTGTAAAAAGAATTTTTCTTTAAATTCATTAGTTCCATAGCCTTTACACCAGTGATTTCTTTAGCTTTCCATTTATCGTATACTTCTTTAAAATTACCTGGATATTCTACTCTTGGCCTACCTAAATGTTTTCCTTTAGCTTTCGCATTAGCAATACCTTCGGCTTGTCTTTGCTTAATCTTTACTCTTTCTTTTTCAGCCATATAGCTTAATAATTCAAATACTATATTTGATATTAAGGTTTTTTCTAAATTACTTTTACCTTCAGTATTTAGTATAGGTGTATCAATAACAACTATATTTATCTCTTTTGCCTGCAGATCATTCCATTCTTCTTTAATTTGTGCCATATTTCTACCTAGTCTATCTAGTTCTTTTATAACTAAAACATCACCACTTCTTAATAGCTGCTCTTTAAGTGTTTTATATCCTTCTCTATTAAAGTCTTTTCCACTTTGCTTATCAGTTATTATGTCTCTTTCATTTACACCATACTCCTTTAAGGCTTCTATTTGTCTATCTAAATTTTGCTCTTTAGAGCTTACCCTTGCATAGCCATATAGTTTACTACTTTCTATATTAATTACCCGTAAATCTTTATCTTTACCTGTTTCAATATAACTTTCCATAAGAACTTTACTGCTAAAGGTTTGAGTAAATTTTTGATCTGAGTCACCATATACATAAGTCAACTTATAACGCATTTTTATCACTCCATATTTAAATTATTACTTTAAGTATAGAAAAAACGTTTATTAAAATCAATAGATTTTAATAAACGTTTAAAAAGAAATTTATATACATTTAAAAACGAAAAATAAATAAATTAAATAAAGTTTATAAAGGTGAACTTTTATAAACTACAAAATGAAAGTAAGAAAAAAATTATATAAAAACTTACTTTTATTTATTGTTTTTAATGAAATTTTTTAACAATATCCCTTTTTCTTATAACGAATTACACTAAGGAACCATTATACAATTTATATTTTTATCTTTAACCAAATCTATAAATTTTTTTAATCTATTTGTAGGAGTTAATATTTCTGGATTTATAGATACATTGTAAGTTATATTAAACTTTGATAATTCAATAAATTGTTCTAAACTTATTAAGTGTACTTAGGTAGACATATATAATCTAAACTTGATATTTTTTTAAATATAGTAAAAATAGGCATAAAAATACCGTGTTTAGAACACAGTTTTCCTATTCTTCAAATAAAGATGTAATATGCTCATTATAATACTGATTATTTTTAGAGTACACAAATAGACATGGTAATATCAATATTATTAATAATTGTTTCTACCACAAATAAACCTTGAGTTATCCAAGATTTTTTTCATATACTTTTTAAAATAATCCTTATTCAGTTAGTTTAGTTAAAAACTAACTCTTTGCGCATATTTACATCTCCTTTACATTTATATTTTTCATGTTTATATTTTAGTATAATTACATTATATATAAACTTTTATTTTTTTCAATACTATAGATTAGAAAAAACAAATTCTAATTTGCTGAAATAGGTGAAAAACGAAGAACCTATGAATAAAACTACAATAACCTACAAAAATTCAAATTTTAGATTTTTGTGAGTTTCATTGCAGAATTAAAGCAGACCTACCTTTCATTTATATATCCAATTTTGGTAAAGTTCGCACTTACTTGTGATACGGTTCTCCGTATCAGCATTAAGTGAGGTTTTTACAATAGTTATTTTATTTTTTTATACTAAAAAAGGTTGTAGTTTAAACTACAACCTATAACAATCTAAAATTATCTTCTATTTTGTTCTTTCTTAGCTCTTCTACAAGATATACATCTTGTTGGCTCATTTTCAAATCCTTTTTCTTTGTAGAATTCTTGTTCTCCTACTGAAAATACGAATTCACTTCCACAATCTCTGCATTTTAATGTTTTATCTGACATAAACATTCCTCCTAAAATTAAAGATTCTAAATTGATATAATAATCTCTAATTTTCGAGAAACTATTTACCTAAATGAAACTTTTTTTGTTAGCAACTTTGCTACTCTTTTATAATAACATAGTATTTAATTAATTGCAACCTTTTTTTAATTATTTTTATAAATAATTAAAATTAACACAATATTTGGTATTTAACCATGTTATCTTTACCTTATTTTAAGTATAGTTTCATTATTAACAATACTTTCTATATAAAAATATCCAAATTTAATACACTGATTAGAATACTTATTTACTTATATATTTTACTAATTATCAGTTATATTTAGATTTATTGAATCTAATTTTCTTAATACTTAATTATTGATTATGATACTATACTTTCTGAAATAAAATAGCTACTATTGAAGTAATATCAATACTTTACAAAAAAACTCATTTATTTATGATAAGGTTCCTTAATAGTTATTCTAAATAAGTATCAAAAGGCACCTTAATTTATTCAAGGTACCTTTAACTGTGATATAGAATAAAATTTCAGTTCTAATTACTTTTCTTTTACCCCAATCCAAATTTCGCTATAAACATTTTGCATATCTGACATATCTCTATTGAAAGATATTTCTGGAACGTTTATTAATTCATAATTTGAAGATGGCAACCATTCAGATAAAATTTTTCCCCATGTATCTTGAAATACAGTTGGAAATGGTCCTTTACAAGGAAAAATTGCCCAAGTACAAGCAGGAACTTCTACAACATCAAATTCACCAAAATCTATATCTAAAGTAGTTATAGATCCAATTAAGTGATTTAAGTTACCTTTTTCTTCATACCTTTTATCATCAAAATCAAATGAAGCGTTAACAACAGTTTTAACATCTTCATTTCTATATGATTGTAATAATTTTCTTTGTTCTTCTGTTATACTTTGTGCTATTTTCATTATTTCTTGATTTATACCTTCAAACACAATAGGAACTTGACCTTTAACTCCTACTAATTTAAAAGCTTCTTTTTTTTCAATACGATAATTCATATTACTTCCTCCTTTAATAGTTAATTGAAAAGTCATACAAGGAAATACTTTAAGATTCTTAGCATCTTTAATCTCTGAAGGATTCACACCAAACCATTCTTTAAATGCCCTACTAAATCCATCTGCTGAATCATATCCATATTTTATAGCTATATCAATTATTTTTATATCTTTTTGCATTAAATCAAAACTTGCTTTAGATAGCCTTCTTTTTCTTATATAACTCGAAAGTGTCATACCTGAAAGATACGAAAACATCTTTCTAAAATGATACTCAGATACTCCTGCAATCTTTGAAACCATATTAAAGTCTATTTCTTCTTCTAAATGCGTTTCTATATACTCCATAACTTTATTGAAATTGGTAAGCATATCCATGTATAATCACTCCTCATACTAACAATTATAATTTTTAGTAATATACTTTTATCGATATTATCTATACATATATTATCGTACTAATTATTTTTTAAGTATAACTAAGATCTAAATTATATATATAAATTTTTATTCTTATCATCCGCGCTACCTTACTTGTGGTACGGTTCTCTGTTACACCTCCAAAGGAGCACGTTTTACTTTAATTGTTCTAAAGCCTTACATTTTTTAAGCTCTTTCATAAGTTCTTTCTCTATTTCTTTATCTAAATATCTCCTTGGAATTATATGAGCTACAAATCCACTTATATATAAGGATCATATCTTCGTAAACTTTTACATCTTTTATACTTTCTAACGATACTGTTTCTGATATAGAATCCCCTTTTACTACTATTGTCCCATCAATAATTTCTAAAGTCTTACTTCCAAATATTGATGAATTATCTCCTTAACTTATGAGTTTATCAGTTTCTTTAGCTACTAATTTTTTGTATTGCTTAGGATATGTTAAAATCCAAATGACTAAAAAAACTATCGCTACTATAATCCAATATATACTCGGTTGATTAAATATCCCCGTTCCTGTAAAGTAGATTGGTATAGAAAGTACTATGGGTACAGCATATCTAAGTATGTTAAATGTACTTTTCTGTGATTTCGAGTTTTCTAAATGATTTAAATTGAAGCTTATATAGTCATCTTTTGTTATTTTAAAGTCGATTTTCATTTGTGCCGTCCCCTTATTATTAAAAACTTTATTTACATTATATTACAAATTTCAAGCACTTACAATTAAGCATAGTAACATGAAAAAAGGAAGGGTCTTCATCTTCTTCAGACGACCCTTCCTTTACTTTTAGGCTTTGAATGTCTTATATTTAAATCCTACATATAAAAATTTAACTTATCTATTTAAATTTAATCTCTAATTGCGTTTAGTTTATGAAGCAAATACTCTTTTTTATTCAATGGATCATACGTTGTTTTTTTGCGTGCTTTTGAAAATTCAGCTGAAGCTTCCTTATACCCATAAAATTTTGTCACAAACATTCCTCTACCTTCTGTATATGAAGCTATTTTCATTTTATATTCTTTTGAATTTTCTACTGGAATTAATCCCTTTATTGAGAATTCATCCCCTATAACAATAGGATTATCAAAGGTTGTCCTCATAGTTTCTAAATCCCATACCGCTTTGCTTAAAGCATTTTGAGGAATCTTTAACTCAAACTCATGTAATGGCTCTAATAAAACAGTTTGTGCTTTATATAATGCTTCCATGAATACCATAGGTGTCACATTTCTAAAATCTGCTGGAGTGCTGGCTGGACTAAAAAATTCACCACAGCTAAGAGTGACTTTTACATCTGTAACCTCCCATCCAAATAATCCTTGTTTACTTGTCTTAATAACTGCTTCTTCAATTGCATTTTGAAAAGATTTTGGCAATGACCCTACTGAAACATTAGAAATATACCTAAGACCTTCGCCTCTCCCTGCTGGTTCTATTTCTAAGCCTACTGTCGCCCAAAATGGATTTAAGTCTTCCTGCATATGCATTATTGACGCTCCAAAACCTTTAGGTGTTTCCTTATAGATAGTCTCAATATTCGAAAACTCTACTTTTATTCCATATAAATCATCTAACATGGAACTTAGTATTTCCATTTGAACTTCACCGAATAAGTTGACATAAATTTCTTTATCTATGTCATTCATCTCTAATTCTAGTAGTGGATCTTCCTCTGCAAGTAATGTTAATGCTTTAAATAGCTCTGGATTTTTTTCTTTATCAATTGCAGAAATTGTTGTTTTTAATGCTGGTTTAGCTATAGATATATTTTTAATTTTATCATTTGAAATTCCAATAACATCTCCCACTTGGAAACTTGTAAGTCCATATAAAATACCTATATCCCCTGCTTCTATCCTCTGTGCTTCAACAACTCCCCCATTTTCTAACCTATTAATTTTCTTTACTTTTTCTGCTATCTCCTTATTAGGTACTTGAATTTTATCTCTTACAGATATTTTTCCTCCAAATAATCTTACATAAACCTTCTTTTCATTTTTACTTGTTCTTTCGATTTTAAATACTACCCCAGATAAATCACTTTCACAATCATTACTTGCAAATGGAAAATAACTACAAATTCCATCTAATAAATCTTCAATTCCAAGTCCAATTGCTGCAGCACCACAAAATACTGGATATAGACTTCCTTCTCTTGCATATAATGAAAGCTTTTCTTGTATTTCTTCTTTATCAGGTTCTATTCCACCAATATATCTTTCTAAAAATGCTTCGTCTAAGTCTGATAAAACATTAATAGCATCATCATTTATTATGCATGTATCAAATAGTTTTTTTATATAAACAGCTTTGCTTCCTACATCATATACTTCTTGTAATCTAACTACTTTATTGGACATATTCTTCTTTATTTCTTCAAATACTTTGTTGAAATTTGCCCCAATTCTATCTAGCTTATTTACAAAAATTATTGTTGGAATATTTAACTCCTTTAATGTGTCAAATAATATTCTTGTTTGTGACTGAATCCCCTCTACTCCTGATATAACTAGTATTGCTCCATCTAAGCTATTTAATGAACGTTCAACTTCCGAAATAAAATCCACATGTCCTGGAGTATCAATAATATTCACCTTAACATTATTCCAATTAAAAGATATGGTTGACGATTTAATGGTAATTCCTCTCTTACGCTCAAGCTCCATAGAATCCGTCTGTGTATTGCCTAAATCAACTCTTCCAACTGATTTTATAGCTCCACTATAATATAATAAGTTTTCTGTTATAGTTGTTTTTCCTGCATCCACGTGTGCTACGATTCCTATATTAATTATTTTCTTCATAATCAATACCTCCAACTCTATCATCCACCTTTTTATCAATTATCATAGCAACAATATATAACACTAATACCGGTGTTACTAATAACGAAGTACATGCTATACCAATACTTACTGAAATATTTGTAGCTATGATTCCTATAATTGGTCCACCTAAAATTTGACCTAAGGAATTCATTTGTCCATTTATAGAAAGTACAGTAGCTCTAGAGTTATCATCTATATGCCCATTTAACCACGCACTGAATATAGGTTCATTTATAATTCTAAAGGTATTTGTTGCCAAATAAGCTATTAACATTAAACTAAAGTTTTTTGTAAGAGCAAATATCAACATAGACGATATATAAAGTATATTTATACATAATAATAGTTTTCCATTTTTCCTATTATCCTCATTCTTAAGATTCTTTGCCATAAAATGCATTACTATGAAGCTCAATATCATTCCTAAAATTCCAAAAATTCCAAACCAAGTCACTGAACTAAGGTTTCCAAGCTTAGGAAGTGTAGTATCTTGTAAAAAATGTGCATTAGAAAGTCTATCATAACCTTCACTTGATAATCCATAAAATAAAGTTACTGCAAGTAAAATCATAATTATAGATTTACTTTTTACAATTTTAAGACCAGATTTAAATGTATATACCATCTTTTTGAATGTATTTAAATCCCCAGGAGCAGATGGTTTAAAATTATTTTCTGGCATATATAACCATAAAAATAATGCAAGAATTATAAATAAAACTCCACTAACTATAATAGGAAGCCTTACAGAGAAATTAGCTATTACAGTGCTTAGTACTATTCCAATAAATGCTCCTATCTGCCCTGCTTGTGCTCCCTTTATATAAATTTCATCTAAATCTTTATTCTTCTCTTCTTCTGCAATCCAAGCTTCAAGCGAGCCACTGATAAAAGTAGACCCTAATCCCCATACAATCTGTGCTACAAGTACGAAAACAAAACTAGAAATAGAACCTTCTAAAATAAATCCCACTCCTGTTAAAACTCCCCCAATAACAATAGATAGTTTACGACTATACACATCTGCAACTATACCTGTAGGAATTTCAAATATAAAGCATGCTAATTCCAAAGTAGTTCCAACAAGTATAAGTTGAAGTGGATTTAAATGAACTATTTCAATGTGATACACTACCATAACTGTAGCTACTAACGAAAAACACATTGCTGCAATAGCTGAAAATAATAAATAAGTTTTATATGCTGAAAGTTTATTAACCATTAATCATCACCATCCTAGTATTTCTTAAAAAATTTGTTTGTTTTTCATAATCTTCATATTTAAATATATAAATCATCAAAATAATCTCCTTAAACAAAAAAAAGCTGCAAATGAACATAATTCACTTACAGCCTCATAATCATATAACCTAAATATAAACATAAAATATAGAACTTTAATTATATAACTTATGATTAAGCTATTCAAATTAAAATCTTATACCATATCTATATATAGCAAAAATAGACATAAAAATACCGTGTTTAGAACACGGTTTTCCTATCCTGCAAATAAAGATGTAACATGCTCATTATAATACTGATTATTTTTAGAGTACACAAATAAACATGGTAATATCAATATTATAAATAATTGATTCCACCACAAATAAACCTTGAGTTATTCAAGATTTTTCATATACTTTTAAAAATAATCCTTATTCAGTTAATTTAATTAAAAATTACCTCTTTGCGCATATTTACAACACCTTTACATTTATATTTTTCATGTTTATATTTTAGCATAACTACATTATATATTTTTTTTTATTTTTTTTCAATATTTTTATATTTATATTTATCCAAATTTAATTAAAATCAAAAAAGACTCTAAATTATAGAGTCTTTTTTAGTTATCACAAAAATATTACTAATTATTTGTTTTTTTCTCAAGCTTTCTATTCATATAGAAGTATCCCATTAATCCACCTATAATAGCACATATTATAATTATATTCATACTATTTCCTCCTTTATTAAATATCTTTTTTTATTTTTAATATTTCTTCTTCACTTAATCCCGTTATTTTAGAAATTAAGGATATTTCTAATCCTTGATTTAAAGACTCCTTTATTAACTCTAATTCTCTTTCTATCTTTCCTT